>Ga0116231_10005969_pt1 | contig 23623 bp, 12 predicted proteins | sample S1TSphgellanicum_2_FD_89695 | JGI IMG/M metagenome (GOLD analysis project Ga0116231, IMG submission 89695) | Host-associated microbial communities from peat moss isolated from Minnesota, USA - S1T2_Fd - Sphagnum magellanicum MG | ecosystem: Host-associated > Plants > Peat moss > Unclassified...
CAGGTGGATTCTGGGGTAGCAAGTTGCAACAGTTTAAAACCTGCCTCGGTGAGTGGGAGACCTTGAGGTGCATTCTCTAATACATTAAATGTAGAGCCAAAGAAAACAGATGCAAACCTTGCCAAATGGAACATGCTTGAGTGTGTTTTTTCACCTTAGACTATTGCCTCTTTTGAAAGCGGACAATTTCTGATGATTGTAATAGAAATTCAACATTGTTAAGCAAATCTTCCTCCGAGGTTCCACCATTAGGTACCCACATTTATTTTTTGTGATCACTAGAGTTGGCTATTGGAGGTAGCACACTAGCATCCTGCTAGGTGATATTCCTTGACATGTCCACCACGTTAGGCGACATTTATGGACATGAATGATGGAAACATTTTTTGAGCTTTGAGGGAAACTTAAAAAATCAACAATAGTTTTAAAATCTAGTTTGCTTCCAATTCCTATGTTTTCAGTAAGGATCTCTCCTAAGTGCTATATCATTGTAGCATTGGGTTTCTTGGTTGGCCACTTGTTTAAAAAAATTGACTGTGATTTGATTCATGATCCTTACTTGCATTAGGAATGAAAGGGGTGAACACAAGTCAAAATGCAAAGAGAGAGTCTAGCTTGGTAATTGACCACGTTATATGACCTTCTTTCAATTCATTCTTTTCCACATTTCTTTTGGAATATGTCTTCTTTTAGTGAATGTCCACACAGGTTCCTCAAACACATGTGTTGTCAAAATCTGTTTTGGCCCCACCTGATTTTTTTGCATTTCTTATGTCACAAGTTATGACTTACCACCTTCCTAGGCCTTCCTCCCAATCAGGTCATTAGAAAAAACAAGCTTAGGTCTTTAAACTTGACTTGGTTGAAACCAAGTTTAAGTCTAATTTTAGTAAATCAAGTGTAACTGTACTTCACATGGTCCCCATTAGATCCCCAAATTCCAATGCCTGTCTGAACTATAAAGTAAGCACGTGATTGAAAAATAATCTCGTGGTGTGACCTCTTTACCTACTCAATTCAACAAATATAATAACAAAAAAACTTGAAAACAAGTAGAACGCACGAACACAATTGGAAGCCTACGACCAAATGTAACAATGTCAAATGAAATCCAACCATATTGAACCTTCGTTAATATCGACCCTATATTAACTGTATGCATCAAGATGGTAAGGAACTTAAATCCGGTTAGACGGCTAATCACAACGAATCAGAAGCACAAAGCTGGCCCCCACACCATTTGCCATGACGAAGGCTAGGCGAATTAGGATGTATTGGAAAACAAGGACAAAATACGTAACTATTTCTTTACTATTTCTTTCATGAAAACAGGTTGTTCAAAGTTTTTGAAAGAATTTATATGGACGATTCTCTAATTTTGATTTTTTTAAAGAACCAGAACTTGTAGTTTTCTGATTCTGAAATACGTAATAACCCGAAACTGACAGTTCTTTGAAAATTCAAGTGACTGCACAACACTGGATTTTACCATGGTTCGCACACAAGCCAAAACAATCCATCAACTTATACCAAATCATTAATCAACTTATAGCACTGTACACCACTCAATTGGCATTTCTTTCTGAAAGAAACAACCCAAAAGAATTCCAACCGAAAAAATAAATAAATTTTTTTAAAAAAATTACAAAATTTGTTGAAAAATATTCACTGATTCTCACTTGGGAGGGGGGAACTTAATTTTCTTTTTTCTTGGTTGCATAGGAATTGTTCAAATGCCCACATTCCCTCCCCCAAGTCTGACCCCAATAATGATGATGATGATGATGGATGGCCCCAGCCCCATAGCCCGGGTCCCTTTGTGACCCTTGTTAATGGTAAGGTGACAAGTAATGGGCAAGTGGGCTCGCCATCACAGCACTGTACTGAAACCAGAAAAGTCTGCAGTTTTAGCGTTCTCTTCGCTGCAGCACTAGTTGCGAAGTCTAGTGTATTCTTCTTCTTCTACACTCTCTGCATGAATTTGGCACCAAATTCTTGCCAATTTTTTTGGGAATTGCGACCAATCGATTGCAGATCTGGGTTGCTGGAGCAGCGATTCATTCTCGACTTCACGAATTCGCCAAAAAAAATAAAATTTCGAAATGGATTTTTTTTGGCGCTGGCAATTGCAGTTGGCAAAAGATTCAGTTTTGTGAATGGAGCAGAGCTTTGTATGCGGGATTGTGCAAAGCGACGATGGTTGGTGTTTCAAGTGTTTGTGTGTCATGAGAACGGTACGAAGGAAATGCTTGGTTCGATGACTGCAGTTTTTTTTTTAAAAAATTAATTTTGGTTGCATTTTCATGGTTCGACTAGAGAATTGGCAGCTTGTGAATTTAGTCTGCACATGAAGAAATATCCGAAAGTTTCTTAATTTCTTTCTTCTTTTGGCGGAAGATGGATCGTTGTCTTGAGATACGAAGGAATCCCTTGGCTGGCTGGCTGGAGTTTCTTTTTTCTTCCGTTTTTTTCTTGGTTGCGTTTGCATGGTTCGAGTAGAGAAAATTTGGCAGATCGTGGATTTGGTCTGTGGAGATGTATACCGACAGCTTCTTTTCCTTTTTTTTGGTGTAAAAAGATGGATTTCGTTTGTATTGAGGATCTTGGCTTTGGTGCATGTGACACCAGCATACCTGCTGGAGAAGCCGATGTTTTCTAACCTTCTTGAACTAGTGGAGGCTTTGGTCTAGAATCTAGAGTTTCCTTTTGAATCGAGAGAGAGACGCGTGACATGCCAGGGGGGGTGGGGGAGGTAGTATGCAAGAGGAGAACTTTTCCTTTGTTTTTCTTTTGTAATAGCACTGGTTTTAAACATATGTGTTGCTTGCATATCGGTATTGATCAATCCATCCATCCCTCTCGCCTGCTACCGATGTGGTCATGCGCGCCATTCGTTTTTTCAATTAGATTTGCTACTATGAGCTGTGCAATATTCCGGTATCATTAGAGCTCAGATGATGGCTGCTTCGCCAATTGCAGCTCAGGACATAGGAGTGTAAGACACAACTACAGCGTAGTTTGGAGCTAACATCGCATGCGGCCAACATGAACTCTTCATTTCCAGTGCCCATTCCAAAACGCAGATATCATTCTTAAGGGGATGATGGCCTATTATTAGCATCCTTACCGGCAACGAACAGAAGAAGAATAGAGCAGAGTGTTCATAGAGACTGTGAGTGAAAAAAAGAAGAAAAAGAGACCCTAATTCAGATGTCCTTCCAGAGCTCCTCAGGTTTTGAGGTATTCAACCTTGCACTCGATTGCTAATTGAGTTCTAGAGTATATGCTGCTAAGTTCATACAATCCTCAGTTTGGTCAGGGAACCCTAAATCCTTTCCTCCATTCTGTGATGTAGAGGTCGCCTACCAACATGACAATGCATCTACATGCACTCACTGATTTAGAAGGCTGATAAGTGGACTGACCTAAATTCTTCTTCGCAGGTGTAAGCTCAAGGAGCAATAAATGTGGGTTTCAAGTCATGAATTGAACTGGAAGCAGACTTGACAATGTGTTCTGATCTGGAGTAACTTCTGCAAGTACATTCATGCTGGCAGAAGTGTGCACAGCTTTGGTTTTTGGCAACTACGAGGGCAAAAGGGATTATTGGTGTGACATATTGGAGGTACTTCAATACTAATGGGATGTGTATTGGTATGCCCATGCCAGCATACTCATACCACAGATGTATCAGGTAAGCACGAAAGCCTTCAAGATACGCACTCCACATCATGACATTAGGATTCACACAGGTGCTATTGATGAAGAAGAATCAATAGGTGAAAACACAAAATTTGCTTGATTGCCTGCTTTAGATGGAAATTTTATAGAATGATTTTCCTGCTGTTAGTGTTTGTAAGTTCTGTTTTTTCTTTTGCAGGGCATTCTGAAGTATCAGATCATGGCCTGGGGTCTGTGTCAACAAGTTCACATGGGTCTCAAGCTTATCCGTACAAAAGCAGTTTACAAGAAAAGACCACTGGAGCAAGCATTTTCACAATGGCTGAGCTAAGCGAAGGGACAGGCGATTTTTCTCAGTCAAACAAAATTGGGCAAGGAGGGTTTGGGTTGGTCTATCAATGCAAGCTCAGGGATGGTAGGACTGTTGCAATCAAACGAGCCAAAAAGGTACACTACTTTTTGTGTTAATCCATATTATGCAGCACCTTCAAGTATTCCTCATTGGCCCAAAAAAAAGAGAGCTTTCACCAGAAGGAGGAGTTTGAAGCAGATACATAATATTTGGGAGTGTAAATGCAAAAAAGTAACTCATGTTTTGATTCTATAAATTTGCCAGGACTGGTGGTTACATTGGGCTGGAAAGGAAAGAAAGAGTGAAGGAGATATGCATGGTAAAACAAAGCAAAATTGAACATCGATGGAAAGTTAATGTGTAGGGAAAATTTTAACTCTTGCTTCACTAAGAACCCAATCCCACCCATGAAATGCCCAAACTTTTTCCTCATGCTTAAAGTGTCTTGGTCCTCACAGTAGTGTACCGAGTAGGACACCTGGAAATTTTCCCAAAGTGATTGAAGGTTTTGGGTCTAGGTGGCCTCAACCACAAATTTCCTCCTCCACCCCAACTTTAATACTTCTAGACTTTGGGAACAAGGTGACCAACCTCAAAGACTAAGGTAGTATGAGGCTCTGAGAAATACTTTTCCAGCATACTCCTCTGTCAGCCAGTAGGCTCCCCATTTGTTTCTGCTCAAGTTATAGAGTAGATGTTTAGCTCAACTAGTCAGTGCACAGTTGGTTTTAAGGAGATGCATTGTTTTTTACCTACTGTTGGAAGTTGGAACTGCAATGCTGCATTGTCAAGCATGTTCTAAAGAAGAATAAAGAAGAAAACATCTCATGAAGAAGGGATGAACGAGTTCTAAAAATTCAGGGAACTGCCACTAGTTTAAGAGCTAACAAACTGGTCTTGGTAACATGGACAGGATCGGTTTGAGAAAAGGCTGTCAGTTGAGTTCAAGACTGAATTGGACATGCTCTCACAGGTGGACCACCTGAATCTAGTGAAGCTAATAGGCTACTTGGAAGCAGAGCATGAGCATATACTAGTAATGGAGTATGTCCCCAATGGAAATCTTCGCCAACACCTTGATGGTACACTCCCTACATACATACCTACATACATTCCGATCTGGTCACATTTCCACAAATTTTCTTTCTGTTTCTGTTCCCCCTACATCCTACACAGTAAGGCCCCAGTTTACATCAGTCCTAAGTGTTGATAAATGGATGTCGATTTTTTGTGAGGCTCCTCTCGCTTGATGCACCTGAAAACCAAAGTCAGGGATAGAACTTAGATTAGATTGGTCACTGCTTGTAGCAAACAGTGCACAGTAACCAATGCAGTCAGTGATGCACAGTGTTCCACATTGTCAAACTCGAGGCATCATTGCTTTGCCGATCTCAAAGCTGAGTTTGAAGTCCCCAGGGGTGATGGCTAACTGGTATAACCCCTTCTGGGACCTTGGGACCACAATAAAGTCAGGGGTTCTCAAACCCAGTGGTGTGCAGGTGAACCTCTTGCCAGCCCTCTGCCAATGAGCTGACTTGGGGGTGTGAACATGTCAGGTTGGGTCTGCTGCTGTGCTTCAAAAAAAATTTAAAAATAAAATAAAATTTCAAGATCATGCATTAACAGATGCTGCTGCAGTATTGGCAATCAAAGTAACTCATTTTTATGGTTTCATGACTTCAATTATTGACTAGAGCACAAATGTGCTGTAATCATGACAGGCAAGAGCATTAAGGCATACCTCTTACCTGTGGAGAGGATTTTACAACTGAGTGAAGGGGTGACCGGCCCTTGACACAACATAGGAAGACCCACTTCCCATGTATGGGTCCACCTTGGAACTTTGCATGCATCTCACTTTCCCACTACTTCACAGTGTTCTTAATTCTTATAGTTGATACTTCTTTAAATCTTCACTAGCCTTGAGTGTGATGCCCACTCCATTTTAAGGGTTGAATGGCAGTGACCTTTGGTCTTGGTGACTGAAGCTTCAAACTAGGGTAGATTCTAAAGGGTTGTGCATCTCATGTACATGTCTCTATGTAGGCCCTCTAAGCCTTAGGATAAGATGCTTGCTTGTACAGGGAGAACTAAAATGAAATGAAGCTAACCCTCACAAGTTAGCTTCACAAGCTTATAGTTAGAATGAGAATATCTGTTAACTATTTATATTACCTAACATGCTAATTAACTGACAAAGTCAGTGGGTAGTCATGGTATCTTGTCACTACTATATGCGATGAAGGTGATGGTCTAACATTGTGAGTGACTCTGAAAAGCTTATGACTAATTGTCATGTTAACTTCAAATTGTTATTGTGAAGATTTCTCTACAATTTCAAAGATCTAATGTAGGCATGCATTAGAATATACTTAGCATTCAAGATCTTATTTGATTGTTACAGTATGAGAACTGCTCATCATTTTTCTCTTTTGGGCTAAAGAGAGTTTTAAGTTTTGAGTGGCCTGAAGACCATGGATGTGAAAAGTACGGTGTGCCATGAATTGGTATCTCAGTGGCCATATGTTCCAACATGTTGAGATCATAGCATAATAACTTCACTATTAAAAGTTAACGATGTGGCACTTATTGACATCTGTTTTTCGCTTTCATCCCCAAAACCATGATAGTAGGAGAATAGGAGCAATATATCATCTATTTGTTTGTTTTAGAAAGAGAGGAATCCCTTTTTAAGAAGATAGTTTGTTTTTGCTCACAAGGCTTGGGGATGCAGGCAATTATGGAGTGCCATTGGATATGGGTACGCGATTGGATATTGCTATTGATGTCGCCCATGCTCTCACCTACCTACATCTCTATGCTGGTAAGCCCAATTCCCCAAATTCAACTTTTGACTAGCCACATGCTTTCATATTAGCTAACACCATATTCTTAGACTCAATCTCTATTTGCCTTCAGCTGAAAACACTCCATGAGAGTCCAATGAGAGCTGATTTGGATGTTGTATAAACGACTAACTTTGGCCTTTGTTTGTGCAGACAAGCCAATCATACATAGAGATGTGAAGTCATCCAACATTCTCCTCACAGGAAAATTTCGTGCAAAGGTGGCTGATTTTGGGTTTTCCCATGTGGGTCCATCAACTGATGTTGGTATCACCCATGTTTCCACTCAAGTAAAGGGTACTCTTGGATACTTAGATCCAGAATATTTGACCACAAACCAGTTGACTACAAAAAGTGATGTTTATTCATTTGGTATCCTCTTAGTTGAGATTTTCACGGGTAGGAACCCCATAGAGTTGAAGAGACCAAGTGACGAGCGGGTTACTTTCAGATGGGTGAGCACACAATTCATTTTGTGTCTTGTCTATTTGCTTGACTCTTTCATAAATGTAGTGGGCAAAGTTGGCATCACAAGTGGTCTAAACAGGAAAAGAAGGATATTAATCCAACATCAAATCAAGCTTGGTACTTTCTGTATTTGACTTGCACAAGTGGACTTGTTCATGAGAGTACTATCAAGCAAATTGATTTGTGTCTGTTCCACTAAAGAAATTGACCCCAGACTTGATTGTTTTGTAGGTATACAAGAATTTTGTGGAGGGGAATCTGATTGACATTTTGGATCCCAATATAGAGAAGACACCAGAAACACTAGGTGCTATGGAGCGTTTAGCAGTATTATCTTTTGCTTGTTCAGCACCATCAAAGAAGGATCGGCCAAGTATGAAAAAGTCCGTAGAAGTTTTGTGGAATATCAGAAAAGACTATCTAGCAAAAAAGCAAGCTAACCTTAAGTTAAGCACAACAAAAACTGCTAGCATGCATTGTGACAGTTTCCACAACACATTAGACTCCAGTGGACACAACATATCAACAGACTTCAGTTCTAGAACCTCTGATGCTCAAGGCTCTCAGAGACATCACAGTAGTCCCTAGTGTACCTCCTAGAGTATTTGATATTGCTTGCAAAAGTTATTTTACTAATTCTCATGGATCGTTATTCTATCTACAGTCAGACCTCCATTCACTGCATGATTTGATTTCACTGTGATGGATCTTTTGTCAACATTGTGATATCATGATCACATGAATGGCTCTGTGACTCCCTCAGTGGCACTTGTGCTCGCATTTCTTCTCATTGAAATACACCAATGATGAAATGGAGGGAACAGAAGGTAGATGAATAAGGAAATTACAGCCCAGATGTAATAGTGGGTATTTATTGTGATTATTGCTCTATGTCACACATTTTGCCACAAGTGCAAATCCACCACAACATGATTTATAGAAACAAAGGTTAAAATTGTAGCATGCTAGGTGCAAGCAACAATGCATCATTTTAGTCTTTAAATAATTTATATTTTTTTGTGATTTAAGGAATTGCAATTGCAACCTAGCTTTTGATCATCAGACCCTAATGTCTTCACAAGATATCTACTTTTGGTGGTTTCTGAAGAGGACTTGTGGTATCCAGGAGCATGATTAGAATTTGGTTCGTTATCACTAGGTGACCTTGTAATAATTACACAATCACTTGTTGGCATGGCTCATCTCCAATGACTTGCGAATAATGTTTGGGCTGCTGGTTTGATGGAAAGTTCTTTTAATGCATTGTCTTCAAAAAACACATATCATGGTTTGTTCACTCAAACTTGGTTCCATCAGTGGTCTTCACATACCAGTCAAAGATGCATAGAATAAAAAACTTTGGGGCGATTTTAAGTGTTCAGAAGGTTTCATAAGATATGAAGATGGTGTAAATACAAAGATTGCAGATAAGAAAAGAAGTTGCAGTTCAATCATGTGCATAGATTCTGTAACAAATGTTGGAGGTGAATCATTTTGCAATTCTGAGTGACAAGTATGTGTGAGAAAACCATCAATATGCCATAAGGCGCAGACATGTAACTGAGCAATCAATCAATGCTTAGAATCTTCTGAAACTTCAATCAAATAACTCAAAAATTTTTGAGGTTGCACAAAATGTTGTTAGGAATATTCTTCCAACTATATGCACAATTATTCTTGTGTAAGGAATTTTGCCAAGTCTACTTACAACAAGCTATTTTTTGCTCAACTCATTTGGGCTCAACTTAGTTGTGACCATAACTTCGGGCTCATGACTAAGGCTGGGGCAGGCCAAGGGAAAAGAGTTGAGAAGGAAGCCGAGTTGTCCCAAGACTCAAACACACTCTCACAAATATTTCAAATTTCCACAGCCCATACCCATTTAAAATTCCAAAATATCCTTCTTTGAGGTTAAGACAAACAACTCTGCATGTTTAGAAATTTACAAATCCAAGAACTTGTGCCACTCACACCAGAAGTATTTGGGCAGTTTTCATGTTCATCACTGAACCTTGGAAAGACATGAAAATGCAATACTCAAAAATGTTACTAAGATTTTTCAGGGTATCAGGGAACCTCAATAACTATGAAACAACCCCATAGAAAATAAATGAACCGGCCTCTCTGCAAAAGAAGATCCCATCCACTTTGAACGATCTCCTCATGAACACACCTGCCCTCCTCGAGCACAACCATGCTGGCACATGCCTTTAGCACCCCCACAAAAGTAACAGCATTTGGTAGCACACCTTCCTGTTGCATTTGCTGAAATAGTTCTAGTGCCTTCTGCCCTTGACCACATCTCACATGTCTGAATATCATGGTGGTCCAAGTGACCACATCTTGACATGGCATCTTGTCATACACTCTCCGAGCATCCTTTATGCTCCTACATTTGACCTACATGTGAACAAAGCTATACCCCAGAAAGACATCAGCCTCACAACCACTTTGAATTATCTGTTGACGAGTCTGCCTGGCCTAAACTAGCGCATGCATTGAGCACCGGAACAAAAGAAAAGCTGTCAAGACTCATGCCTTTTTGTTGCATTTCTTGGAAAAGCTCGAATTGTCTTCTCATGTTGTCCAGCTTTAACATATCTAGCAAGCCTCCTATTCCATGAAAAATTGTGCACTTGTAGACTCCCTAGTGTTAGGGCAGCCAACTTTGCTTCCACCCATGGGGGGTTTCTTCGGCTCCCAAACCAGAGTGCGGCCTGCGTCATCTGATGCTTAAAATCCGGGTACCTTGCATTGACCTTTCCTGCCTACAATCCCACCACTACGAAGGATCTGAAAAGAATTCCCACCGAATTGTCTCACGTTGACTTGCTGCTGCTGCTGCTGTTGGCCCAACCTTTTCCACGCTAAGAAGTTGCTAGCGCTCTGTGACCACAAGTCACAATATGTCCTAATCGACGCGACTCAAGGATAAGACGGTGACGAACTGCCATGACCACAAAGAATCGACTTAGCAAACGAATTAATGGAGTTGGAATTCTCCGCTGCACCCCACTAACATCAGCAGTATCGCAACCAAAAAAGAGCTTCAGCAGACTGGATCAAAGCGCAGCTCGCTACAGGGCTCCCAATGAGACGAAACAATCGACAGTTTTGCTTGCAAAGAAGTCGCATGAATAGGTACATACAATACATACATAACCCTATTCTCTGCACCAATCCGGAGAGCATGATAAAAATACAGTACGCAAACAACTCTTTTATCGACTTCCTGTCAGTGAGCCTGTGAATTCTGCAAAAGTTGGACACCTATGCCATGTCCCTGAGTGGAACGTCCGTTGCAGACCAGGCATGATTCCTCTTCTTGCTCCTTCACTCACATCTATCGAGAGTCCATATTCTATAGCTCATGTCTACAATCCTGATGCTCCCAGTGAAGACACATAGATAAAGACATAAGTGTCGTTGGCCTGTGCACACACCTGCAAACAACATCCTCTCTCTCGCAGACTCCCCCCTAAAATCTTTCTATCTTTTGTGAATTACCACTCTTCAGCATAACATCACCACTGCAAACATATCTCCACATAATTTCGCCCCCCTAACCACCAACTGTCCTCAGATGAACGGGTCTCACTCCAAATCTATCCAGACAATTGTTGTCTCTTTGAATCCTCTTCTCCTGCTCCTATCCACAGCATGTAGAATCTGAAAACATAAGAGTTGGAATTCTGCTCTACGTGGGCATTAGCTGCTTCCAAAATGAGCAGCAGTGCTATGTTTGAATTTGTCCGAATGCATCAGCTTCTGGATGGCTGTGAGATGAGAGAGCAAGTAAAATGCAAGGCGTATTCCAACTGTTTGTATGCATGGATGGCCTGGCAGTTGGAATTGGTGTTAACTAATTTCTACAAGGTGTGCTACTTCAAACCATGTGCAAGCTGATGGTGTCAAATTCAAGGATGAACCAGAAGGAATGGGAGTACATTCTACAGAGCACATTCCTCATCTGAGAACTTGGGTATGTTTAAGCTCATGCAAACAAGGAGTTCATTTGGAAATAGTTTGGTTGATGCTGGTTTTGTTCTTGAGCACAGGAACTCATCAGAATTCATTTTTGCATGTTCTTCAGAGTCTGGTGTTGCAAGGACTCATTTTCTCTGCAAGCATATATTTGTGACCCATTGCTCACTTTGTAGCACAATTTGCAACTGGTGACAGGGAAGTGGAGAGCCAAGAAGAACAAAAGTTGCACAATTACAAGAAACCTACAGCTATGGGGTGGTCATAGTGAACATGTAATTGTGCACACAAGTCTGTTATAGAGAGAGATGTAGGATTTGCAGCACTGGTGCATGTTTCACAAAATGGTTGTCTCATTTTTCTCTTCCTGCGGTGAGTGTTGGCAGAGATGTTTCTATCTGGTCTGCCTGACAACATTAAGGCTCAGGAGATTCTAAACCTATCTTACACTTTCAATGGAGATAATCACCTGCAAGACTGATGCCACATCCCTCTCTTTCATACAACAGATGTGAAATACTTGTTATCCTGACCAGGCAATAGAAATGTAAAGTCCTTGGTTCTTTCTGCATTTGTCAAGTGATCTAAACAGGATTTAGAGAGTCCAAACAACCCCACATTTTCAACTCACAAATATGGATCTTGAACCACCCCAAGAATTTTAGGAGAAAGATCAAGCCCATAATCTCTATAGTTAGAGAAATCTTGACCTAAAGATGAAAAAAATTCCAAGCTACTTGGTAAGAAAACTGAAATCATCTAAGTATTGCAGGAAAATACTCCATCATTCAATGCCCTTCAGGGTGGCTTCCTAATGCCTCAAGTTAGGCAACAGATGGTGATTAGAAACACGCTTTGGCTCAGCTGAAGCCACAGGCACATTGCTGAGGTACATGTCTTGTAGGGCATTACAAGAACAGGCAAGTGATATTCAAAAGGATCATTGTAAATAGTCAGTACACTGATCATGTATGGCCCAAAGGACATGGCCTAAAAGACTACCTGTACACATTATGTGCTGGTGTGTAGTGGGACCACAATACTTTTTGGAAAGACAAAAGTCAAATGATGTAGACCTGCAAAAATATGATAATTCTTCAAAGGAATGGAGCATAGCAGGCTGCAGTATTCAATGATCCCTGATTTGAAGGTTTTGATGTTGGCACCACATTGGAAATAACAATAAATCTCTATCCATTAAAAGGTTCTTGCTAACCCAATCATGATGGATCAAGGTAGTTGCTCTCACACCTGGTTAACTCGTCTTCCAAGACTCTTGAGGAAGTTGTCCAGTATGAAGAAAGCTCTTTGCATGCACAATATTCCACTCTGTTGGATCTGCAACACAGATCTAGGTCAATCTAAATCAACAAACATGAGCTCTCATTTCCCACAACACAATAGTTTGTGGAGTTTGGTATTCATGCTAGATTCCAAGCAAAACTCACATGAAGGTCTTGTCAAAGGACTGAAATGTAGGGGACAAGATGTAAATCCAGTTCATTAATCTAACAATCAGCAACCCAGATTTTATGAATCATAAAGTTCCAAATTACTCCTTATCCAGAGATAAGAGTGATAAGCTTGGAGGCATGCATAGAGACAAATGCACACATCCTAAACCTTAGGAGCTAGAGCAACCAGAATGGTCATTCCAGCCAAGCAGTGGCCATGCCTTGCACTCCACAAAACAACCTGCTGCCTGAAAGGGATATAGTGGCACTAAGTCAGGAACCTAACCAAGGCCTCAGTCAAATTTTTGACCTTATGGAGCCTTGCAATTTAAGTGGATCAATATTTGCACAGAACCACAACCTACTGTTATCCAATTGGGCCCAAATTTCGTAAGAAGGTGACTACTGCCCTTATCACTACCTAAAATCTCCTTGAAAGAAATGAAAAACCTAACAAACAAACAAATTCCTACAGAAACATATACTGTGATGAGTGGCATGAGTTGAAATCCAACTGGTGTGCAGCTCTTATCATCATATTTCTGATCCTAATGTAAGAATGGCCACTTCCAGCAGTGTGAACCCTCAGCACAAGTCAAAAGAGCTGAATAAATAGAATCTTAACATCATGGGAGCCATGATTGGATAGGTACCCTAAGAGTTGCCAACATAGTGCAAGGCCCAAGAACCAAATTGTCTTGAAATTTCACAGGGTGTTGACAATTGATGTATTCATACAATACCATCTAGAAGCAGGCCAGAGAAGCAGTCTATGTAGAAGTTTTGGGTACAAACCTAGCTGGTCTGCAAGCATTAGTACAGTCTTCAAGGAGAGCTTCTGGCTGCAGATGTTGAAGAGATGTTTGAGACTCAGTTGCAATAAATCAAGCATCAGAACATTGTAGTCCCTCAATGCGAAACCATCTGATATTTGCAATCCCAGCTGCACAAAGAAAAATAGTCATGTTCCAGGAATCCAGTGGTGCAGCCAAAAAGGGGCACAAACCAGGTAAGCACAGATTCAGTGACTCCTTACTTCCCTCCCTGAACAATGCTATACAGCTTCAATTCATATAGCAACTGCAGATGCCTAATCTTGACACTCTCCTGCACAGCAGGGGATTAGCTTTCAAAGAAACACATTATCAGCCATCACAATGCCCCTTGCCTTACAAAGTGATACTTCCATGAGAATGCAATCAATTAACAACCAGCCTTCATGAAAGCTTCCCATTTTGGGAGGTAATTCAAATGAAAGCTGGGACAAATGTCGTGACATTTTCCAATTACATCAACACACAAGGAGCAAAGTCTACATACCAGCTTGATGCCAACTTCCTCATTGGTTTGAACACTAGTCCATACAGTTGACTGTGCGCAACACCCCAAAATGTTGTTGGCATGGAAGCAGGTGATGCTTTCTGCTATCAGAGACCCTCAAAGCTACTTAACTAAACTTGCTACTTATAATTTTAGGTGCCAAAATCTCTTGAAAACATATGAGAAACTATACACTCAAATTGCGCACTCTTGGAGGCTCCAAAGATATTGTTTCTCAATGAGGTGTTCTTCCCAAATCCAGATTTGCATCAACAAAGTTCCCTTCAGTGAAAGTACATGTAGAAATCTGTAACTGAGTCCTGTTGACAGATGCACCCAAGCTTAAATGCATGCTTCCTGCGAGAACTCATTGCCCAACTTGCACCTCATGACTTGTAAAACATACTGTGTCTTGGTGATACATAGGCAGCGATCAAATTTATCAAAAAAGACTGAACTGGGTGGCATTGCTACAACACTAATTCCTCAACTTTGCACCCTTTGGCAATCTGTCCCTTCTCATTTTTGTAAACAGGAGATCTATCAGTAGCTCAGGACGGATTGGACTATTAGTAACAGATTTCTTCCCAAATGCTTTGATCTCTGCTATACTAAGAAAGCCTGCCAACCGCTTACCATCATGGGTTACAACCAAGTTCTTCCCATACTGCTTAATTATCTGGCTTGAGCTTGACTTGTGCTTCTTGGAAAGTGTATGGATGAGTGACCACCGTAAGTGGTAGTTCACAATAGCCTTCACTTTCTGATAGTTGTCACACCATGCATAAAATTCCAGAAGTCCTATACTCACCTTGTGATACCATGCTACAATGTGATGATCTTCGTGGCCTAACACAGAATCATTTGGCGTGGGTCGCTTCTTCCTCTTGGTGATAAAACCCCTTGACTCAAGAATTTCATAGATTTCAGCAACAGGAGCTTCAATCTGGATTGTGGCTTCTTGTCGGGAAGGTGATGGAACTGTCAAGCCACTTGGCCTTCCAAAGGTTTCAAGCCTTTCATCATCATCAGAGTCTTCTGAATCTTCTGAATCATCAGAATCTTCTTCTTGAAAATCTTCAAACTCCTTGAAATCTGCAGCTTCTTCTTCTCCAAACTCTTCTTCTTCATCATCTCCAAACTCTTCAGCTTTATCCTCATGTGTATCAAAAGCTTCCTCTTGCATCTTGATAATCCCCTGTGTGCCACCAATTCTACCATTATCATTATTCATCTCCTCCTCCCTCAGATTTTGGTAAGCCTCCTGTGGTGGAGGAACTGCTTTGGAGGCACGGGCCCATGTTGATGCACACTTCACTGGACCTGCCCTGTTCATGTAAATTCCAATCATCTCAAACATAACACAAAAGTTCCTCAATGCCCACTCATTCCTTGGCAAACAACACCTCTATTCTGTATGAATAGAGTCACCAAGGCAGAGAACTTCTAGAAAAACCTAGAGAAGAAGAAAACCACAGTGTCCATAGTTGCACAACAGACCAACTTGACAGACCAAGACATATCTTTTCCCATTCCACAAATGCCTGTAAGTGCAATCAGGTTACCTTAGAGAACAATTTCTTGAAACAAACATCTAGAAAATGGCAGAGAAATCTCTGCCACAACAATTTGAATTAAAAATGACAGACCATAAGTGCAGTCATGACCTTATGAGAGTCAATCACAAAGTCTCAGACCATCACCTTCATCCAGAAAAGCAGTGACAAGTTGCAATGAGTGACTTCATCAGCTCACAACAGAGGATATAAATAAGAATATGATAATCCACCAAAAACTCAGGCAAAGTTTTACAAAAATCTGCATCCTGAGTTTCTGCCACATTCCCAGTGTGGCAGGAAAGACTCAATCATGATGTTGGCTATAACTCAATTTCTTGAAACAAACAACCAAAACTCATTGCAGCAAGTCGGAGATGTGCTAACAAGATGATGTGAAGACAAAGAGTCTCATAAAGCAGTTGAATTTGAATTTGGCAATTCTGAAAATGTGACAGTTTTGTTTAGGTTTAGGGTTTAGGGTTTCACAAGTGGGGCACATACAGGGAGGAGGGCTTCATGACCACAGGATCAAACAATGGCAAAGGCATCCACTCAATTGTTGATTCACCTAGTTTGCATAGTCTGCATTCAGTAGCAAAGCTTTGACATTTGCAGATGTCGCCTGGGGGTGGTGCAATCTTCTTCTGCAATGTCCACAACACACAAGCATCATGAAGTTATGAACCTTGTGACAATGTCCTTTGGTCCGCTTACCTGCCTTCATGACTCAATACCTATTCTGCCAGAAAGCATTGAATTTGACCACCAAAGATGGCATACCTTTCAACAAATGTAATGTGACACACACAGCAAGCAATCGTGGTTCATGAATACAAAAAAGAAATCTTCAACAAAAAAACCACCTACAACTTTACAAAAAATCCATGTTAGCTCACACAATTTGTAGCTTGGAGAATGAAGGAGACGTCGCATCGGTCACACATTAAATCCTAAAACCCCCTGACCCACCCCGGGAAGAGATTCCCGAGAGAGAGAAGACTCGTACCTGGTTGTCTTCAAGCAGCGTCTGAATGCCGTTTATAGCAGTAGATGAAAACATGGACAGCGTCGAAATCCCTGCACGTACCGCTGCACCTGCTGTGGCCACGGTCAATCTCAGTGGCCCTCCTCCTCTCATCATCATCAATGCGTGTCTCTCTCTCTCTCACTGTCTCGCATCAGCAGATAGTCCAGAAAACAAATGTCGAACATGGCGCAATGGCGACCCTAGTACACGCCGCAAACCAACTCCTTGGAAACCTCTACGCTCTCATGCGATCAGAGACCACTGCTGCAACTATCGTGCGCGCTTTTCTCCTGTAAAAACTTGCACCTCCTCAGCGGCGCCACATACAGGCGACGCACTGCAACACGCTGAAGCACTTTAGGGTTCACAGGATGTGGATCGGGACAGGCATCGTCGAGGTGTCGTCTTTACTCGACGCTTAACTCCTGCTGCGGCAACGCACTCTCGTATGTGTGTGCGCGCCCGCGCGCGCGTGGAGGAGCAATTGCAGCAGTCATGGCGGCATCTTTGGCTCCTGCTTTTGCATCGTTTTCCTTGTCGTTACCCCCCGCAGCAGCAGCAGCAGCAGCAGCAGGAAGAGTAGCAGCTGGAGGCGTTTCGTTCAGTTCTTCTTCTTCTTTTGGTCAAGTATCGGGGCTAGTCTGTGTGGAGCGGAACGTGGCTGTGCTTCCTCCTCTTGCTTTTTCTGTGCGTTCCAATGGTGGCTTTATCCCCGCTGAGCATCGCTGGATGCACAAGGGCATCGAGAACAAAGGAGATGTAAGAAGAATTCTATTCTTCTCCCGTTTGTGTGTTTTGATTTGTATGTTTTTGCACCCTCGGCGCATTGCCAGCAGTTGTCGCGGGACATCGAGTCCTGACTCCCCGTTCCTGTCTTGCTCGTTTTCGGAATTCTTTTTTTTTCCTATCTCTATGTCTCTTTCTCTGTTGTGTGTGTGTCTCTTTCGCTCTTGTTTTGTTATTCTTTTCCCCGTGCCAAGTTATTGAATGCGGGGAGTTGGATGTCATGACGACGGTGGTGGTTGTGGTACGATGTGTGGAACAGAACCTATTACCCGAAAGCTGCAGACCATGAGAATGCGAAGAAGCAGTGGTACATTGTGGATGCTTCTGACAAATGTCTTGGTCGCCTGGCGTCAACAGTGGCTATCCACATCCAAGGTAAACACTTGCTCTCTTACACTCCCTCCACTGACATGGGAGCCTGTGTTATCATTGTATGTTTCTATATTCTGTCACCATGACTCTAGCACTCTTGTTTCTTTTCTACAACCACAGCTGTGGGCATTAGCATTGCTAACAGATTTTTGGCCAAAGCTTTCCAAACTAAGCAAAGGGCACTGCAAGTGAATAAGTATATGATGTGTCTTGAACACATTCTGATGCATATCTGTTTCCCTGTGGAAATTCTGACCTTGATGAAATGGCACTTGGTTTGAGCATGGTTGTTTTTGACTTTGGCAATGTGTGAAGATCGATCATGCAGGTGAATGCTGAGAAAGTGGCAGTTACAAGCAAGAAAAGGTCACAGAAGCCTGCACATCTGAAAGTGTACAAGGGTGGGAACCATCCCTGTATAGCTCAGACTCCTGAACCCTTGCCCATTAAAGATAAAAGAATCAACTTAGTGCAGTAAACTAGGCAGGCAGTGATGGCCATGTGATCAATGATCAAGGGGTTATTTTTGTGAGCACCAATGTCAGTCATGTGCTACAAATGTACTTGTAACTTCATTTTTTGTGAGATTCTTCATGGCTGTAGATAGGGCTTGTCAGTAACTTCATGAGTCATCAAACTAGAAGTCCACTGTTCTTTGTGTCTCTTCACTGGTCTGTTCATAATGGTGCACTGGAGGTAATGAGACAGGCTGAGACCGTTGGTCAAGACTCCATCATACAAAATGCAACCCAACAGTAAGAGATATTACTGGCAGAAGGTTCAGTGCCTGCTCAACCAACTTGCTCAGACCTGAAGACTCATCAGATGCTAATAGAACTAGAATTGTTTGTACTGGGGTAATTCCTGACTCTTATGCAGTCCTTTTGCCCTCCACAAGAGCTGCTCATGGTCTGTAGTCTTTTATCATGTTTTATGCAGATTTCCTGAGAGTGTTGTATAGAAGTTGTCCCAGCAGTACTTATTGGTAACCATGACTATAAAATGACATGCTAGGAATGTGTTAATCTTAGTTGCAGAGTCCACATATTGGCAAGAGTCACAAGGCACAACTAATATGGCAATCTATTCAAGATATTTTGGATTTTTTTTTTCCTGTGCTTGATGTGCATTTCAGATCAGCTGCTTATGGTGGGGGTTTCTAGAAATGTCCTCTCTCTTTGTGCCAATACTGTTCTTATGTTGTGATAATTTTCTAACCCAAAGCACATCAATGTCCCCTCCACTTATTTTCTGTTTTATGCCAGGTATTTTGGAGGATGAGTGGTGAAAGTATCAATTGTCACCAATTATCAGGTACTACATGTTACGTGCATGATGAATTATGTAGAGTGTCCAGTGTTTTGAATGTGTGATGAATTATTGAGTACATGCCTTGAAAACATTTGAGTGGAGATGGGTTGATCTTTCTTGTGGCACCAGAACCAGGTGCTGCTGACAACAACAAAGATGAATCCATCTGAGTGCAGATGAGTTGATCTTTGTTGTTGACACTGCTCTCTACAAACATTTAGGAGAGAGGATTGCACATGCATGAATGCATCTGTAGATCTTACAGTTGTGTCTTGATTTTGAATCTACTAGCCAAAAGTAGGCTCTGCTATCATGCATCTCCTGTCTTGTTAACATTGATAATATCAAGTCCATGAATTGTGTGAATTCATAAATTGCTTTGGAATGCAGACTGCTTTGTGAAATCTTTTATTTTTTAAATTTCCATAAAGTCCCAAGCTACATTGGTTTCTTATGTGTGCAAATGTATTCAAATCCAATCTTTTATAGTGTTTATGAAAACTGTATTTGGGGATAACATTGCGAACATGAATGCAAATATGATGGAGGCACAAAAAGCTATAGCAAATTTGTCACACATATGAAGAATATGAACATGAAGTAAACATGTGTACTGATTTAGATTTATTCACACCATTTATAAAGTAGATGTAAGTGTCGAGGTGAATTATGTGACAAGGTCTCAATTGAAAATAGTGTTGAAATCTGATTTAAAACTACAGGTTGCATTACATACAATTCGCCCTTGATTATGCCCAAAAAAAAATTTCTTGGCAAATTTTTGCATTTTGTTAAGTTTTTGTTTCACAAAATTTTGAAAAGTCTGTTTTTTCAGGGAAATTTCAATTGAATTTACTGTTTGTTTTGGGGCAAATTTGACCAAGTTTTCAGAATATTTTCCACTTTGGTGAATATTTGATCTATCAAACTGAAGCTTTGGATCCTTAAGCATACACTCAATCTCCCAAAAATGAAATTTCATCTCCTTAGTCTCATCTTCCAAGACCAGAATTTGCTCCAATTTACTCCTAAAAATCCATTAGCTGAAAATACATGGGCCACAGCTCAAAAATCTTTAAATTTTTATTTTCAAGAAACCCATTAAAAAACTATAAAATCGATTTTGTGTCATTAAAGCCAAAGTTGAAGTTTTTGGGACATTTTGTGGATGGTGGACATTATAGTGGATCACCATAGCATAATTAGTGATTAAAGAGTGGATCAAGAGTGTAGCATCTTCAATATCACTTCAATCGAAAGGGTTAAGGTTCATGCTTGGAGGTGTCTACTTGTACCAAATCAATAGGAGTTTTTTTGTTGTCATAACATGTTTGAAACATCTCTACTCATCATCATCAGACTTTCTTTTGGAGTAAACACACACATTTATATCTAGGTTGAAGATACTAGAGAGACAAGGAACATTGTAAAGGGTTTAGGGATAGATGGATTGCATTATGCATATAATCAAAGGCCATCTGAAGATTCTTGTATGTTGTATATTGGGCTTGATGTGGATCTAGTGGCACATGAGGAGGCCAAATCTCAACTGCAAGCAAAACACATCAAACCTTACAACTCAACCTAGTGTGCACAAATTTTCTCACAACTTGCTAAGCGGTATGGATGCAAGATTGGCATAAGGTGTTAAAAGGAGTTTTCATAGATTTGCACATGTTTTCACTACAAGCTCAAAATACTTAACAAGAGTTTAGAGTTGGGCTACAATTTGCATGAGCATGGGGAAGAGAGATGTTAGCATCAATTGGCATGCAAGATCATTGAAAACAATTGGCATGTGGTTTACAAGCAACTTTCCAACTAGTGGGAATCAATAGAGGAAGCAATTTCAATTCAAGTTTGGTCTCAACGCTAGTTTTCCAAACTTGAATTTCTTTATTGTTCAATGAAATATTCAAGTAAATGTGTTGAACTAAAGAAAATGAATTCAACATTTATATCAACTTTAATGTTGTACAATCTCTATTACAAACTAAGTGACAATATGTGTGGTTCACAAATAAAGTGTTGTTTTTAAGACCTTGCAAATAGATATAAGGAAGGGTGAAATCATATACATCAAATGTAATATGCATGTTTCAAGCCTTGCAAATCGCAATGAACAATGTGTTTAACATATGATTGTGAATGATGAGCTCATAGTGCAAGTCATCAAAAATGGTGTTGGCAAAAGCAAATTAGTGTACACAAATGTAGGATTATGCTGATGAAATTCAACATGAATCATACAAGTGAAGTACCAAGCTATGAATGATTCAAAAATTTGTAATGAGATTTGAAAAAACAATTGATCAATACAAGATCAATCCCTACATTGTACATCAACACTTTCACTTATCACTTTGGTCAATGCTCCCTAACAAGGGCAAGAAGCAAGGGCCTTTCTCTAAATCTTTTACAAGTCTCCAACAAAGTTGCAAATTGAATTGATTGTTGCATCTTGCAACATCATGGTGACAATGGGTTATGGGTTTTAGGTTGTAAGCCAAATAAAGTAGACATTTGATAAGTGGATTACCTTGGTAGCCTCACACAAAAAGTAGGACAAAAACTTAAAATACATGTAAAATGTCAACAAGTCCCAACACAAAATTACTATACATTGAATTTTTTAATTTAATGATCAAAGATATGATTTTTTTTCATTCATGTGAATTAATATTAAAATTTTGCATTGTTTCGATAATTTTTCAATAGTTCTTTATAAATCTAAATAGTTGTAAAATATACTTTACACAATGTGGACTTTTGTTTCAAATATGTGTCTTAAATGTGTTTTAACAAAGAGAAAATATAATAATATAATACATATCCAATGATACCTGTAACATATGATGATCTTTATATCATAATTTAATGCATATCTATTTCATTAAATTTTATGATTTGAAAGTAGGTTTGAACTGTACTTATTATTAGCAAGTAAGTTTCAACTTTACTTGTGATTTATTTTTATTTTATTAAAATTCCTCAAATTTTGTATTTAACTCACCACATATATTCAATGGAGGGCACAATGGTTTCAAAAATGAAATTTGAAATGATTTTAAATCTACTTTCTTGTGTTCATGTCAAAAATTGTTTCATTTTTAAACTAGATTTTGATATTTGACTCTTTTTTTTGTTTATTTTACCATGCTTTCAATAGTTAGGGTTTAAAATATGTTTCCTCAAACTACAAAATCAAGGTGAATAAACTATAAGAACATGGAAATTTTGAAATTTTGAAACATTGTTAGAAAAGGAAAACAATGTGAAACTTTTCAATGCTAAAATTATGGTTTAATGGATCATTCATCAAATATGTGAACATTTGAAAATATTTGAAAACTTCTTTTATGCACCATATTTAGATAAAAATGGTATGGATTTCTATTCCTTTTCTTTTCATGGTTTTTTTTTGGAGGATTTAGTTACATGATTTAATGTTGCTTCCATTATTGATATATTGTATCCACCCATCATGTACAAAAAATAAAGTTTTGTTCTTCACATCTAAAAAGTGAAGGTGTGGTTTAATACTTGAACATGCATTTTAAGATGGAAATATCTAACTATATTGGAGGATGAAAATGTGATACATCATTTTACAATCATTATCATCCACACAACTCATGTGGAGGAAAATTTAAATGCCAATAATAAGTATTAAATGTTTTAAACGATGAATGAAGTGGGGAAAAAATCAAATTTTCAAGAGGAGTTACGTTGTTTTGAACCCATGTTTAGTATTTTTTTTATTGAGTTAGAAAACAAAACTTGTGACATAGTTTGGGGTATCATTCACAATATGAAAAAGAGCCATTCAAGTGAAAGAATTTTCAGATTAATTACATACACCATGTGTTGAAGGATCAAGTTTAAGGTAGGTGGGCCAATTAACACCTTTGGAGAAACTCAAATAACTTGAAATCAATGTTAAATCACACTTCAAAATATCACAATGGGTAAGCACATTGTTAAATATTTATTTTTAATCATTTATTTCACATATATAATTATGATTTCTCAAAAAATTTGACAAAAAAGATGTGACATGACAATAAATTGAAATGGATTGATAAAAATCATATAACAATTCCACACGGCTTGAACAATAAAAAATTTGTCCATTTTTGTAAAAATAAATGCATTACAATTAATGATGATTTAAGTTGAGAACCCCAAATGTGAATATTCATTTCAACCATTTAGTCATTATACATTGTGCATATTGTGTTAAATAACATTCAATACACCTCATTGCAATTGATGCCAAATTCCAAGATGTTTTTACCAATGATATATAATCAAACAATGATTGAATCAAAAAAATGTCATTATTGACATTTATTAGTGTTAATCATTGAGTTAAAAACCACCATTTGATGTGGTAAAACCCACACCTATCTACATATATTCAACATCTTTAATGTCTAATTTTGATATCACACATATTCAAA
>Ga0116231_10005971_pt1 | contig 23618 bp, 10 predicted proteins | sample S1TSphgellanicum_2_FD_89695 | JGI IMG/M metagenome (GOLD analysis project Ga0116231, IMG submission 89695) | Host-associated microbial communities from peat moss isolated from Minnesota, USA - S1T2_Fd - Sphagnum magellanicum MG | ecosystem: Host-associated > Plants > Peat moss > Unclassified...
CCATTCCTTCTTCATGCACATGTCCTTGCACAAGTCCAACACATAACTTCTTGGCCTTATTTGACTATGTAGGATGGCAAATTTGAAAGTTGAACTGTTTTTTGATTTTTTTTAGACTTCAAATTTCATGTGCTATTTAGATTCCTCCTTCAAATCCTTCTACATAGTCATGGTGACAATAATTACAAATTGTCACCACACAAAATCCACAATCAATTTTTACAACAATGTAAGATGTTTATTCCAATGTGGAAGACCTTTGATAATTCATGATAATTAAAGGTTTTGTTATCTATTGAACCCTCTTCTCTTACTTATACATGAACAAATTACTATTATTCTATGAAAACATTATTGAATTCTTTGACAAATTGTGCAAGCCAACCATATGTACATGGTGCAAGGTGTATCATCATTTTTGGGCTTGGAAATTTCAAAAAAGCTTTACATTTTATCATTTTAGATGCCCCCCATATCCCAATTCCAAACTTGTAAATCTTATTTTAATGGGTCCAATGCAAATGAGTTATTAATAGAAATAACGGCATCCAAGACTTATGACATAAATTATCATGACCTTAGCTTTGAGCTCATAACCAATGTTAAGGCATGACAAGGTGAGTGAATTAGGAAAATGTTTTTGGACTTAAGCATACTCCCACCAATGTGAGAGAATGCAACCTAAAAGTGAGTTCTAACACTCTTAAATGGATTCCCATATTAGAAGTTGCAATCATGTAGGTGTCTCAAATTTTTAAAATAACATTGAGGGATCAAATTTTGTTTAAATTGGGTCCTTTTTAATATTTTGATTTTTTAAAAAAAATAGATATTAAAAGTGAGCTTGAATTCTCCATTTGAATATTAAACCTATTAAAACAAGTAGAACCTAATAAATATGGATCAAATGACCTGTGAATGAAGCATGAAATATGGCATTGAAAAGGTTTTTTCAAGGGTTATAACTTTATTTTTGTAAATTTCTTGATCAAAATTTGTATGTAAGAGTTATGAACTTGCAAAATTAGGAATTTTTGGGACTCCCAAAATGGAAATCATGGAATTTTTGCCACTTTAGCAATTATTGCCGCTAATCATAGAATATACTAAAGGAAGGAAAGTGGTGACTACTCCCAAGTCCAAGTCATGGTGTGTTGTCTAAATGTGAATTGTTTATGGCTTGTTTGTACACCATTTTGGCTCCAATGTGCATTAATTGCCTTCTTTTTTGGTTTGTGTAAATTGATTTCATTTGAATTCAGATTTGTGATTTTTTTTCTAAGTTCATATTGAAGCTCCCATCCCCCCTCTTTATCTTGGGAACTAAAGAATGCACCCTAAATTTGCATTCTAATGTAAAACCAATAATTGATATTTTTTTACCCTTGATACCACTTGACAAACCTAGAGGTGCATCACTAATGAATTGGTATCAAGTGGATCCATTCAAACCATATCACCTAAATCCCTTCTGGATGATTATGTTTAGTCTTGGGAACAATTGTTCAAATTGAATTAAGTTTGATATTATAACCCCCTAACATTGTTACTTTTTTTTAAGAATCATCACAAACTTTATACATCTATAACCAACCAAGGAATTTATATAAACAATAATTTGTTATGTCCTACTTTCATACGTTTGGAAAATATCGTGTTCCAAATGTGGAAGTATGAATTTAAATTGCCACCAAGGATTAAAAGTGGGGTCTTGTTGTCACTTATATATTATTACAAACTATGGGTGTAGTTCGTTAGTCCCTATTTAATGGACTAATCAATTCATTCAAAATCCAATAAAATCACTTGGCATACATGGACACCCAAGATGAAAAGGATGTAGTCTTTGTTATAATTATTTTCCCTTATGTTTTTATCCCCATAAAAATTAAATGGGTCAAAAAGTGTGGAATATTTCATAAGTACCATATTTTAAACCAGTACAATTCTAGATTCCATCAAATCATCCATAAATGTGTCTTTACATGGTAAAAAAGGATTAAATACAAAATACAAAAAATGGTGACACTATAATAGGATTTTGGTGCACTGTATAGAATTTGGACCATGTAGTTATATTCCACATCCAAGTCTAGAAATGTAACCTCCATTCTAGAAAGGAAATATTTCCCACCCATCTAAAATATCAAATTTCAACAAACCTTGTGACCAAGGTTGTCATCTTCCATTTTTCCAAAAAAATTCATAAAATCAATATTCAATTTTGAAAATTTTAAACTAGAGTTGAATCTTAAATGAACTTGTTGTCAACATTATCTTTCTTTAAACCATGTTATGGAAACAACATGATATGTAATATTGTCATTAAGTCCACATACAATGTACACTTTAAATCCTAATCTTAATCAAGGCAACAAGTTCTATTCTACATGTTACAACTCACAACCTTTGGTATTAAACTAAAAGGCACCTTCATGCACATGCACTTAGCCTCACAATGCCAAACACATGTGATGCCTCATTGTGAACACAACACAAACAATCATTTTGGTTTTATTGGGTCGTACAACAATCCACATGGAACAATCTTAGTGATTAAATCCAAAAATGTTCATAACAATGCCAACCTAAGTATGCAACCTAATCTTATTAAAATCTAATTATTATCTATGGAAAATTTGGGAGTTAAGTAAAACCTACATAATGGTCTAAATTGGTTATTAACCTTGTCTCATGTTAAACCATTTATCACAGCAAATGTGACCTTTGATGTTCACCATGGAAGTTTACACGTGTGGAAGGGCTCATGGCCCTTGCCTTTGGTTAACCATTGCACATTATACATAAGTTACCAAGATATCAACAAAGAACATGTGTTCATTTTTTATTATAGACAAATGCCACATTCTTTAATATTTGCTTTTAACCAACAAAATAAGATGCTTGAACAACACATTGATAGGAATTAACAAGTGCATAACCTATTCAACATGCCTCTAGGCTTGTTAAATGGTATTGGGGATAAGCACTTCATGAAATTTTTAAGTTGTAACAAAATGCAACTAAAGGAACATTCCTTAACTCCACATGTTTTGGAGGTTAGAACACAAGAATAAATCTTGGGTTTTTCCACTACCCAAATCCACTATATATGTTTTTAGTGAATTGGGACAAATTTCACTAATAATAACATTTCATGGTTTTAATGAAAAAACGAAAGTTGATTATGACATTTATGGTTTAAGTCCATTCAATTGTTTCAAACAATCACAAGTTTCACTAAGTAATTTTTTAATTAATATTGTTGATATGGTCCCAAAAATAATGTTATCATAATTTGAATCCAACAAAAATAGTCACCAAAATTGTTTGAATCAAAATGCCAATCTAGTTTATGTGTAATGTGTGACAAGAATGGATCATGCTAACTTCACCATAATTGTTTCTTTCATTATATTCTATCCACCTACAATGGTTTCAACCACACCACCTCGCACCAACAATTTAATGTTGTGACCTTGGAATAGAACTAGTGTTGGCTATTTGTGTAGTGCCATAATCCACTTACAAGTCACCCCGTAACTTGGGAGTAGTATGGCATACTACTATTGATGCAGTGTATAATATTGTACATAGGCATTGCCATTGTCCCTTCATTATGGTAATTGGTTTCATTATCTTATTCATTGGAGTGACCATAATGTTTACATTTTATTTTGATGTGTAGTTGCACTAACTTCAAACTTGTTGATATCTTCACTAATACATGAGTACCCTTTTCCACTCACATGTTGTGGTGACTTACATCTAATGTCACTCTCAATTACAATTGCATGATGACATTGACGTGTAGGAAGTTGCCATGGTCACTTCAATGTAGTTGTGATTAACAAGACTTTTGTGATATGCATGATATTATTAGGGTTGTCATCTTCGCTTGTAAGTGGCCATGCGAACTAGTATAACCCCATTTGTGTTGTGATTCAAGTTGATTTGTTGACTTCAAGCTAATACTTTATGTTATTATCACAATGTTGTCAAACTCCATTGCATAGTGCATAACATGATTACATGAATAATTTTTATTGTAATGATTAAATACAAGTGAATGTTGATTTTAAATCACTAAGGTAACTTGGACCAAGTAAAGTAAACAAATAGTCACCCATGTTGTTACACACGATCATGTCAAAACAATGTTTACAAATTTATTGCATATGCACATTGACATACACTAAATGAATTCATGTAATATTGCAACAAAGCTGAAATCTAGTTAAAGAATATGCAACAACACCAAAGGCATATCCCAATTCCTTTGAAATTTTTTGTTATGATTTAATTTCATTTTTAGTGAAAAAATCATTCAATATTCAAAACTTTTACACCACTAGTCCAAATGTCATGAAACCAAGCCAATGCACCCCTCCTCATCAAGAACTTTCCGAAGATACCAAGAACACAATTTGAAATGCCCTAGTTTGGTGGATTTCATAGTTACAAAACAAAAAAAAACAAAACAAACTACCTTGCTTCATATATTGATATAAAAAAAGATACAAATTGGATGATGTTACATATGTACAACCACCATTCTCTTAACAAATTGTTCATGCAATTTTAAAGCTTAATCTCATAACTTATAGTTTAAATTTTTTCATTTCCCATGTAAATCAAGTTAATTTTTCCATAACTTTATGGTACATAATCAAATAAATGATTTTTCCATGTTGAAATTTGGATGTGGCACTTCCAACATTGGTGAATTATTTGCCAAAATCTATTTTCATTTCATAAACCTTTCATGAAGACAAACCCTTCAAACTAAAACCAAATTAAATTCATATAAGTTTTAACCATTTATGAACTTTACATCTATTCCTTATATTCAATACTTTGAACACATTGAGATTGAAAAATAGGATGAATGTTGATTATTACATATTTATTACTATTAATAAAATGTTGTTTTTCTTGCCTCCATGAATGTGAAATCCAACATGTTTCACCATGGCCGTGCCATGAAGTTATTTTGATTGGGTAGGCTCATTAATATTTCCAAAGAGCTTAGCCACCTTGTCAACAAAACATTCATGAATGCATGGTTCTCCCTGTGCTTCAAATCAATTTTGGAGGGATTTGACTAAGAATTTGATATTTTTTTCTTCCATTCTTGATACAATTGTCTTCATTGTTTGGCCTTGGTGTTTTGTTTTGTTTTTTTAATTACTCATTCAAATCAAGCATTCATTTTCAAAACAAAAAAAAAAACTTATAGAGCTAGGCAACCCTAATTGGTTCATGCTACACACACAACACATGAATACACAAGGAACGATATGTTTGTTGTACAACCATTTTTTATTGTTCTTATGTTATTGAAAGTTCCCAACAAAATGAAACTATCGGCAAAAGGACTTGGAAATTCACCCCCAAATAAAGGATTGTAATTTGATATCCTTAAAATAATTTTTAAATAAAAAGGGGCTCAAAGGTGACCACTCAAACATAATAGGAAAAAGACAAATATATCATTTACCTTACATATGATGAAATTACAATTTTATCTAGTCATGAAAACAAAAAAATGTTAACCATGGTTACTTGTGTGACAATTAGCATGTGTGAATAAATCAAACACCAAATTTATTAAAATAATCTCAAATTCATCCTCCTAGATGTTGTTTAAATCCCAATACCAACCTACTAACTAATACCATTTTCAACTTTGTCAAAATCATTTTTGTCTTCATTGATATCTTATATTTTGAAAATGTTGTGCATAAGGGGCCAAGTGTGTGCAAGTTATCCCATTGTTCATCATATTGCAATTCATGATTTGGGTCAAATGTCCACATTGTCAAAATCGTGTGTCCTTGGTTAATAGTTTTTATAATAACACATACACAAAATTATAAACCTAAAACAATATTTTTTTCATCGGATGCATCATGAACACATATTTTATACCTTCAAAACATTATCAACATGTGAAGTGATAAACACCCCATGTGCCACCCTTTTGAACATTTTTTGCAATTGTGAATATCACTAAGTGTGTCCATACAACATGCATTATAAACTCAAAAGGAATCATTGAAAATGTTATATCTACCTTTTGTGAATATTTGATAAGTGGCATTGTGCACAATTAGGTCCATTTTATTGTCCATCTTAGATTTTCAATAAAATGAATAATTTTTTTGAAACAAAATGGACCTTGTGGAAATTAAGTTACACAAAAAAATCCATCATTGTTCATTTTACATCAATCACCATTCACTTTATGTCCATCATGGATAATTCAATAAAATGTTAGAAGATTCTCTAGACAATATTAAAGCTTATGAATGGCTTGCAAGAAGTTTCCACAAATCTTCCTTTCAAAATTTCAAATGATATAAGTACATGTAATACAACCCAATATTTTCAACACAAGTTGAGGTACAACTCAGCCTTTTCATGTTATTATTAGGTATTTAAACTTCATGGTTACATTTTAAATTATGTTCCATTATAGTTTTTAATGTATTTGGTTTGTTTGTTTTTGTGCCTTGTCATATCATGTTTGTTCTTATCATATGTTTATGCCTCACATTTTAGTTTGTGATCAAAAGACAAAAGTCCTTTTGAGGCAAATAACTCTCATGTGTGAATGAAATATGTCCTTGGTGGGATACATATATTCAATAAGCAAAAAATTGATCACTAACTTGTTTAAATGTGTATATCAAAAATCTATCGCATAAGGAAAAGGAAGGCATATATTTAGAATGTAAAACCAATAATGATTATGTATGTGTGAGACCTAAACATTTACTTCCCCTATCTATGGACCTACTTGGATACAAAAGACACGTCCACATTTTCATATTCAACTTACTCATGGTTACATAATAGAACTTTGGATGGGGAATGAATAAATGGAACAAAATGTAAAAGCAATAAAAAATAATAATGGGGAAAGGGATAGGGGGAGGGGATTTTGTTTGATGGAATAAACACAAAAATAGAATGAAATTATACTAGTGAAGTAGATTTACCACACTTGTAATTTGCCATATATTTAAATATTGGTGGTGGATGAAAATTGACCATATAGATGCAATTCCTAAGGGTCAAATGAATAATTTAGACAAACTTTCATAAGATTAACACAATAATTTCAAAAACAAAATTGATTATAGGGATATAATTAACATAATGGATCAAAATGATGACACAAAACAACAATCGATACCATAGGGATCAATTTAGTGCATGGAGGAAACTATGTACACTCACATTACATGTCGTGCACTACTAAATCAACACCCAACACTATCAAAAGTAACATGGCCACACATTAAAGCATGCACATGAGTTCAATTTTCTAAATGAAAATTCAGGAAACAAAACATAATTTAATAATGTTTGGCATAAACCACACCTCATGTTCCTCATTTGTGATCATAAATTTCAAAACACAAAAGATAGACTTCAAAGTCACACCTTAAGGACATACCCCACAAACAAACAAAAAATTAGAACCATGTTCACATTGAATTATGTTCCAATAACAAATATACCTCTATAGAAAACAAATGTCATGTGGTATTTAACAACTAACATATTACAATTGAATGAAAATGAATCATACAAATGAAAATCACAATATTGGTGAAGTTGAAAATTACATGAATGGAAGACCTTGCATGGATAAATACAATGGAATTGATGAAATTAATTAAATTATGAAATTTCACAACATGGATGAAACCACATTCACAAATTAAAGATCATCATCCATAATTTTTTATCTATTGTTATGAGGCCTACAATATATTCATCTTCATCCCCTCTAGACCTCTTAGTTCCTCCCCAACTATGTAAGCCTTACAAACTTGCCTCCTTATATAAGCAATTAACTTCAACAATTTTGTAAATTACCATTTACAATAAAAATGGAAATAATAAGATCATTTCTTATTTGTGCATGTGGACATTGGAATCTAAAACCCTAATATTTTGAAAATCCAACTGAAGTTTAGTTAACTTTAAAATATAGATATGCAAAAAATTTAATCATTATTTACAATTGGTTGATGCACATTTCAGGTTGGACTCATTGTATTTTCTCAAGATTATGTATTAATTACTTGCACAAGGGATTTAATTCAAAATGACACAAAATGATGATTCAAATGCAATTTTTAAAAAAAAAATCGTGTCACATCATTCACATTAGAAAGATGTACAATAATAGAAAACACCTTGGTATGGCCATGATGGGATTGTATAATGTGAACCTTCCACAATGTTTTTGCCATAAATGATCCAAACCTATCCTTTCATTTGCATGAAAAACCCCCTTTTGGTTGTTCCCACAATTCATACCTTTAATTTTAAAGTTCAATTTTTTTGAGGAAAGCCATATGATGTGCCCAAATACTATATGCATCACATGGTATAACCATGTTAAAGTAGGCCAAAAAAGTGTCTTGCAAATGCAAAAGAACAAAATTGTCAACTTTGGAGGTTAAAAAGTAGGACACATTTTTTGAAACTAACATTTAAACTACATGAACATTTGTAATGAAGAAGTTTTTAAAAGCTTAAATTGTGTGTTTTTTTTTTCTAGCCTACTTTCATTCATTTTTTAAAATTTGGGGTTGTTGTCCCATTTTGCACAATGTAGACATAAAGCATAATCATGACATTTCATTTTTGAAATTCATTTTTCTAGCTCCCTCAAAAAATGTTTAAAGTATGTTTGAGCTTAACATGTCATAATTGAAATATTCAAATTCCAAAATTGTGTATCAATATGCATATGGCTCAAACATTAATAACACATCATTTGAATAGTTTGATTTGGAAAAAATATATAAAATATAAATTTGCAATAAATAATTGAATAATTGAATAATAATGAAGATTGGGGATGACCATATATGGTTCATTTAATATGACAAAGACATGCAAATTTATAACATTGGCAAAAGGCTTAAATTCAGAAATGGAAAATCAACATTCCATTTTTTTTCCTTTTTGACTAAAGATCACAATTGGCCTACTTTAGCATGCTTGTGCCTCACAATTCAAATAAATGTGTTTGACATCTCTATGAATGAAATCTTAGTTGTGAACCAATTGGAAGATAAGAAGATGTTTTCATTAGCATGTCAAAGTCAATGTCATTAAAAACATCTTTATTGTGATACCAAATTTTTGAAACAACATTAGGTGCAATGTTGAGAGCCAGCATTAGTGGACTAAAATTATGTGCCTTTAATACCACCCCATGCACCAATTATTCTACAAATATAACCAACCAAATTTGATTCAAACCCCCTAACAAAATAAGAAAATTGATTATGTTGAAGTATGGCAAACTTTCATACAACCAAGATGTTAAATTGGAAAAAAATCCAATAATAGATTGATTTGTACCTTTAGTGAAATGGCACAATGGATGAAATGGGCATTACTACACAAGGAAGTCAATATTTGGTTAGCTACTATAGTTTGTGCTTTATTTTTAACTTTCATCAAATGTTATCATACATATATCTTAATTTCAATGACCTTTGTTCTATTATTACCAAGATGGTCCAAGTTTTTTTTTGGGAAAATTAAAATTTTGACATTACAATATTTTATTTTGTGAGGTAGTTTGAACCAAATTGCCGTGTAGCATAAGAAATTGGTTTGGGTTTCTTAGTTAAACATTTCTATAGATGATGTTAAACAACATTTAAATGACAATAATATATTTTTCTTTTCTTCCAATTTTTATTCTTTTCTCAATCTAATTCCAAATAAGATACAAAGATTATTCTTTTTGGAATTAATTATGATGTTAGAAAATTAAACCAATTTTTTTTTCTTATAGTTGCAAACTAAATTGAACATAATTAATTGGTTGTATAACTTTCATCTCCATAACTTTGTTCCTACATAAACAACATGTATTTGAAATTTCTCATTCTTAGATGTCCTAAGGTTGCAAAATGTCACAAGTAGAACCAATTGTAGTCCATTCTTGCATTACTCATGACAATCTATGTCCAAGCATAATTAATTTCCATGTAAAACATTTTGCACGAATAATTTGATTATATGGGTTCAATCTAATTCAATCCTCATTTGTTAGGATTTATAATATACTAAATATATAATATAAAATTTAACAACTACATATCTATGTGAACTAAAACTAATTTAACGATTCCATGAATGATGTTGTAAATTTTTGTACTATAAAAACATATACAATGAGGTGACAGTGATTACTAAATCACTTTAAAATGTAACCCTAAAAGACATTGAAGGGTTGATGTGCTAGATTGGGATTGGTTGTTCAATCTTTTTTATCATTAGTTATAGAGCTTAATTAACTAGTTGCAATGCTTTAAAAACGTTTGTACATACTATAAATATTCATCATATTCATTTCAACATCCAAACAATGATAAATTTGAAACACTAATAATATATATACATCAAATATATTAAATGTTACCTTAGTATTCAACACTAAAAATCATGTAAAATAAGCATTGGTTATAGTTTTTGTGATGTGTTATGCTATGAGCATGTATACCCAATAGACATTCACTACAAATATATATTATTTCATGTATAAGCTTTATGTTTGTCATCTTAACACTTATACACCAAAACATAGCTTTCATGATATGACATATTGTGATAGTCTCAAAGTTAGTCATGTGGGCAATGTGCTTTACTTAGTCACTTTTAATTATGACTATGTGATTAAGGTAGATTGCAACTTCCTATTTTTAATCATGATTATGATTACAAGACTAGAGGTGAAATATGATTGACTACAACATAAGCCCCCCTAGCTCACCTTTGGTTATTGACGTCAATTACAAGAGGTTTAATACAAAAAAATTTAAGGGTATCACCTAAATTAAATCAAAGAATCCAAACCAAAGAAATAAAGTTCCTATATATGGTTCCCAAAGGAGAAACAAATGGGGTAGGAGGACAAAGGCCTTTATAAATTCAAGTAGCACAAGTGACAACATTGTATAAAAATAGAGACAATAATAAATTGGTGGGTAAGTGTGTAATAGGTAGTAAAAATGGCAACATTGTATCAAAATAAGGACCAAAAATAAATTGGTAGGTAGGTTGGTGATAGGTAGGTTCAAGGGTTGATAAGAGGTCTATAAGTAAATAGGTACGTAAATAACATGTAAGTAGGTAGGTGATAGGAAGGTTTGGGGTTAATAACATGTGTGTATAGGTGGGTAGGTAAGTTGATGATAGGTAGGTTTAAGGTTGGTAATTTTAGCATGTAGGTAATTAGGTAGGTGATAGGTGGGTTCAAGGTTGGCAATAAGTAATTAGGGTGGAGGAAAATAAATAGTTGGTATGTAGGTTTGTGACATGCAGGTTCATTGAGTTATTGATGGATATGTCGGTAAGTAGGTAGATAATAGGTGGGTAGATTGTAAGCAGGTAAGTGTATCAAACTAGTGGTCAAATTTCTACCTTCCTATTATGAACCCATTACTTACTCAATGTTTACATTAACCTTAAACACTATTAGTTAATGTAAAAATATATGAAATAAACATGTTTATATTCAATATATGGTGATGAAAGTTATTATTTTATGAATGTGTGGTGCATTGGTGAAAAATTTGAATGTACATTGTGACGGTGAGGGGTTCAACTCCTTATACTTACAACCTATTTACATTTAGGTTGTAAACTAGGTAAGTAAGTGAATTTATGTTTAAATTTGATAGGTAGGTTAAATTTTTGTTTAAATTGGCTAGGTATGTTAGGTACAAGTAGCTAGGCTAATGTAGGCTAGGAGGTTAAGATAAGATAAGGCGAGGTTTAGAAACCAATATTGGGTAGTTATTTGGCTTGACATGGGTTAAAAGCATTGGTTTAGTTATGGTTAATAAAAACCAAACTAAACCCAAAGGTTTTTAATGAAAGTAAAAACCATCCCACATTAGTTGAAACCAAATGTTATGTTTATAGTCATACATGTTTTATCACTTTTACATGACCATAGTCATGGAAGTCATGTGTATTGGTATTTATGACCAACCATGTTTGTGATTTGATGTTAATAGCAATGTGTTCAAATCGCCTATGTAGTATCTAGTCAATTCTATCACATATGATTGTAAATGTAGTCATGGATGAAATCATAAAACCATAGTTTTGGCATAATGATTGTTCAATTAATACATTATACATTTGTTGTTAAGAGTAAGTAATGTAAAGTAGACATGGCCACATGTGCACTCATTACTACAAATCATGATTTTTATGTTGATTATTTTATTGAATATACATGTAATCATATTGGACATTGGATTATTTTTGTTATAATTAGAACGGACTAATCATTTCTACCATAAACATGATCGAGTTATGGTGCTCAAGTGCCTACTAAAATCTAGAATACCATGTCTATGTTGATTAAAATGACAAGTAACCCTAGTTGATGTGGTTGAATCAATTTTTAGACTAAAATTATTTTATTATTGATAATATAAGTATTTTCCATTAAAGTGTTGAGAGATTGTTAGAGGTATTAACCCATGATTTGAAAATTTCAAATTTCAAATTATTAAAAAATTATAAATAATAATAATAGTTTCTAGCCAAATGTTGGATGTGATTTCTTGGATTCACAACTCATCGTTTGACTTTTATATAATATAATCATAATCAACATGACTAGTTTTATTCCTGTAACTCACAATTATAAAATGTCCAATGTGAAAATTGGATTACCTTTTTTTCAACCATAATCCATTTGATGACCACTTCATGTCATCACAAATAATGTTGTTGCAAAAAAATAACCACATACATATATTTCAAAATTTTCATCTCTTAAGATTATCATGTAATATGTAGTTTTGTTGTGAAATCTATTTCATATATATGTATTTAATTTAAAAACCTAAATGTATTACATTATATATATAAATTTGAAATCTAATGTATAATATTTTATTTGGGTCGTAAATACAAATTTAGTTCTTATTAAACTAAATATTTAAAAATCTAATAAATGAAATGAAACTCATTTGTGAAATGATATAATTAAATACACATTTATTCAATTTTATAATTAATGATAAAATTTCTCAATTCTAAAAATACATTGCATTAATTTAAAAATATATTTCAAACATTTCAAAACAATATCTTTTGCTACAATAGTGTATGTAAATTTGTAATGGAATTACATCTAAATGTGAAGTACATATATGGTTATATATTGACTTAACAATTTGTAGGTTTTTGAAATTACATTTACCTAGTATAATTATCAATTGCATATTGAATAGCAAAACTAGCATATTTTATATTGCACATGTTAGAACTTGGGATCCATGCCATATTTTGATTAAAATAATTTAGTCATGCCACTATAACCACATTTTCAACTATGTAGCTACTAAACGTGTTTATGATTTTGAACCTTATTATGTACAAATGTGGTTTCAAATGGGTTAGCAAACACATTGATTTTTTATATATAGGTGTAGTACACATGTTTAGGCTCCAAGATTGAAGTTGAATCGAAACTCATGTCATTTTGTTATTTTTCAATGGATGTCCCATAAATTTTTTTATTAACAACAATTGATTGATTACTTGTTATTCAACATTGTGCTTGACTATGAAAATCACACTACTATCATTTTTTCGGTAGTTAAGATCAAGAAAATAACTATAAGATCAATTTAATTTTACGCTTCAATGCACGTATGTAACATCAAAAGTAACATTGTAGGTCCCTAATGAAAATTGGCAGTCTAGGGTACAATTTGATTGACTTAATTTTGTTATACTAGTAGAGCTTTAAGTCCACATATATATAGGTGCCGCACCCATCACATGTACCCAAACTATGTTTGAATTGATTATATTGAAATTTAGAGTTGGTTATTTTACACGCATAATAAAAAATTTCAACAACGCAAGAATATCTATTTTTAATGTTAATGAAAATGGAGTAGTTAGGTATTCTATACTAGAATAACATTAAATATATAGCTAGTGTCATCCCAAATGTTATGAGAATAAAAACCATGGTTTTGTTGTAATGATTTATTCATTTTTGGCATGAACTTGGGATCCTTGCTTTGGACTTCCTTAGATCGCATGATGTTTAACATCTTGAAGGCTTAGATAAAATTGCCATACACCTCATGTTTTTATTACAACTTTTATCAAATTAACTCTTTGAAATAATTTGCAATCACATATTTGTCTATATATAATAGTAGAAGAAATACAAATATGATAAAATATATGAATCAATTGGAACTTGATTTCATAGAAGCCCACAATTTTAAAAAAAATGCATTCAAAATGTTAACAAACAAACCCATGTTGATTTAGGTGTGATGTAGTGTTTTCTAAAATGAAAACATGTGATCAAACATTATACTTGATGCATTACATTTTGATATTAAAATCAGATTAATTGTATTCTAGTTATGCATTTCATGAACTTATACTTATCACAACACATAATTGTTTTACTTTGAAAATTGGCTTTTGAAGGAAGGGCCAAAAGTTGGACCTTTATGCAACATCGTGAAATACTACATTTATAAAAGGAAACAAAAAAACACAACTAGATGAAAAAGAAATAAAGTGGATGAAATTACCCCATGAAGTAGTTCAACTAATTTCATAACATTATCCAAAAGTTCAATGCACCAAACCTTGATGATAATTGTAATACCGGCCTTGATTCACTCAATTATACAACATTTTGCATATAGTTTAAATATTTATTCAATTCCAGAAAACTCTAAATACCCTTGCAATGTTAAATAGTATAAATAACCTCTAAAAGGCCACAAAGTTAGAAAGGTATTATGTTGTACGAATATGTTGAAAGGGATTCAATGAATATAATAAAACTATTTAGCAAGGACAACCATGTCGTCTAGTATTTATTGACATTCTTTGATCCACTACAACATTGGTAAATTGTTTTAACCCTTTGGGAAGACATATTGCTTTTGTCATGTTACTAAAAAATATTATTTCTTGGTTCCATTGGAAGTACCAAACACCAAGGACCTTGGTAACATAACAAATGCATGTTTTATAATTTTAAATTTTCAAGTAGGAGATTTAACTTGCAATATGCATAACTTTAAACATATAATAAATTCCAATGACAATGTTTCATCGGAATTGGTTTATGTTAGATGGGTATTTTGGTGATCATCATTGCGACAATTCCAAAGTCATTCCGGATTATGATTCATCATAGATCAAATTCCATTTTAGAATCATTTTTTTTCTTTTGTCTATTTGTATTTTGTTATTTGTCTTGCACCTTTTCAATGTTTTTTGTTTATTTGTATTTTGTTGTTTATCTTACACACTTTTGATGTTTTTTTCTTTTGTCTATTGTGTTTTATTGTGAACTTTTCTAATGAATTGAACTTTCATTGGCATTTGTTTTGCAAATCAAGAATGTAAACAAATATTAATGGAACAAAATGACATATAATGAGATTTACAAAATTTTATTTTTGAAAAGACAAAATTGATTACAAAAAAATTATTATGTCCACACAAAATAATTTAATTGTCATCATTGGTAATGCAAAGCAACATGGAGCCCAAATTATGTAATAAAAGGGTGAATAAGGTTTGTATGCCTTGTGTCATCATGGTATTGGTTAAAATGATGGACAATGGATGAAATTATGTTGAATAAACCTATTAGTCTACATTATGAAAGTAACGTGATTGTCTAAATTTTAAATAGAAGTATGAATTTATGATGTGTTCCAAATACAAAGTCTATATGTTACTATGGATGTACACATTAATAGTAATTTAAAATAGGAAAAATGAAATCATGATATTTAAGCACGTGAATTTACATGAATAAAAACATGGAAATTTATATATATTCATGTAATAATCTGTTGTAGAAAATTAATGACTTAAATTGTAATAACCTCACCCTCTAGAATACATGACTTTGTTCATTGACATGATACATGTTGGAAACACATACAAAAGGTGTTTTACTATTCATAATGATGTGTAAAAGGTTTTATCTTTCTCATAATTATCAAACACCTAACAAAATCTCTTATGTGTTGTTCATTTGTAAAAGCATGAATTTGGACCTAAAAGAATTACATTGAAAATTTAAGTAAATTGAATCATTGTTAAAATTTAATTTCTTTTTTCTAAGGATGACATTTTGAGTTTTTATTCATAACACATAGATGTCTTTGATTAATACTTCCTTATATGATGAATGTGTACAATAAGAACAATCATATTATCATTTTAAAACCAAAATTGACCACATCCATTATTCTAAATAATAACAATATTTTTAAAATTTATTTGATAATAAACTATAATTCTAGTTAAATTAAATTGTTATTGCCCCAAGCTAATGGATGTGCATGTGTAGATTTTGGGTGCACCCATCCAATTGATGGGTGGTTTTGAAGTCTATCCATCTACTTGTTGGGTTTCTTTTCAAAATATGAATGTTGGGTAACTAATTTAATCATGTTTATATATCATTTTATTCTTTTGGGTTGTCATTTGCCTTTTTGTATCATGAAGTTTCATACCACTATGAAATGTAAAAAACAATTCATATGACTAATTTTTTAAATGAAATTTGTTTGATAAACATACAAATAATTAACTTCAATTCCTTTAAATCTTATAAAAATGAGATTCTTTAAAAAATGATTTGAAAGATTATGCAAGAATTGATAAAAATAAAAGATGTCAATGTTAAAATAAATGTAAAATTATTTTTGAGATATAGATTTTTTAATTAATTTGATATTATTTTAAAAACTTCAATAAGGCTTTGATGAAGATTTAATAACAAATTAGATCATGATGAGATTAAATTTTAATTGATTAATTTGTTTGTATTGTTGTTGTATTTTATGTTATAAAAATCTATTATTACCCCAAGATAGTAGACAAGCATGTATGATTTTAGGTTTTGTTAAGCACGTATGGGGCAAACACAAATAATTTAATATTGTATAACTTAGTTTGAACAAAAACAAATCTTTCATCCGTATTGTTTCAAAATGAATGTTAAAAGCACCAAATGCAAGAAAATAAAATGACAACAATATTTTAACTATTATGTCAAAAGAAACTTGCAATATGGGAATGGATCGTTTATGTTAAAGTAAACCTCTTAGATCAAGAGAAGTTGTGAATGTGATGCTTTTTGGATGTGTCATTAGAATAGATATGTTTTATTCCTTTGTGTGTTATGGAATGTGTAAATGAAATGAATAATAGTGGCAAGCTCCAACAATCAAAGGTGATGTTGTAGGTGCAGTGTTGGTGTTTTACTCATGAATGTTGTTATTGGGTGTTTTGGTGGAGATGCTAGAATGGTGGGAAGGATGCAAAACCAAGGAGATAAACGAAGAAAATGGAGGAAGGTGAACATAATAGAGGAATAAAATCAAGTGAAATTTTGTGTGTTCTTGTGTTTAAAATGTTGGAAGGCCTTTAGATATTTGGAAACTACGAAGATGATTTTGTGATAATCATGAGTCTTGTTCATATTAAAATTAGATTGCCTTCTTTTATTTTTAATGCACATAAGGTGATCAATAGGATAAGGAAAATTCAATTTAATCTAGGTGGATCATGAGTGGGAAGTGATGAAAAATTTAAAGGAATGCATAATGGGAAGAATTGTTGGCATACAATTTGTTAAAAGTATTTTTTTACATGTAAATTGGAAAGAAATTAGAGAATCTTGAGGAGAGTGGTTTGTAAGGAGTTGTGTGTTAGGAAAAAAATGAGGGTGTTTTTTGAATACATTTTTATTAGTCCATCAAGCTCATTAAAGATTTATGAAAAATGTGTAATGCATGAAAAGTGAGAATTGAATATATTAGGATCATTATTTTAGAAGATTTTCAATTTTTTTCCCAAGGATTTGGTGGAGTGTTATTTATGGAATGTCTTTTTGACAATAAATCAAGTAGTTATTAGATATTTATCATTAAATGTTGAAACAAAAGATTTGTTGAAAAATAAATAATTGTACAAAAGTATGACATAAAAGATAATTGTTAAGGTAAAAAAAAAAAATTATTCAAGCAAATATGGGTGTAGTTAGGTGGGGATTATATCAAGTCTTTGTTTTTGTGTGTGGGGAGTGTGTGTATGCTAACAATCAAATTTCCCATGATGTTCAATGTGAGGTTCTAGAAGGATTTGATTCCACTTTATTCACATCTTAGAATTGAAAATTTACAATAGAGAATGTGGACTTTTAAATTGTATGCCAAGGTGGTTTTTATTGTGAATAAAAAATAGTTGGAAGTTACATTGCGCAAGAAAGATATACAATTTTGTTAGAGTTGTCAAACTGATGCATTCTTATTGTTTTAGTAATGAAGGTAAAATTAAGATTTTTTGGTAACCCCAAGTTTTTAGCGGCATGATTTCAACCTTGGTGTCTACACATTTGGCACAAAGATCTTATCAATATTTTGAATGTGAAACAATGTAATTCAAGAAACCATAAAAAACACAATAATTCAACAAGTTCATCATTGTTAATGATTAAACAAGTTGAGTAACAAACAAATTTGAAACAATGGAAGCCAAACCATTCAAATCAAAACTACATGTCAAACAACAAATCAACAAATCAATGAGCAATAAACTAATAGGAAATTAATGTGAAATAATTGAAAGTTGAACCAATTAGATCAATAGAAGACCTTGGTGTGTTTGAAAAAAAATATGAAGTAATTAACAATTCAAGGAGTCATCTAGGAACAAATGACAAGAAAAAACCAACAAACATAACAAGAAGCAAGAAAAAGCAAATGAATAAGTAAATTGAGATTTGATTAAACAAAATCAAAGTGAACAAAAGAAACAAATTGCTTGGATTTCAAACTTGAAATTCAAATAGCGAAAAAAGGTGCATGGGATAAGGTAAACATGGGACAAAAACATGAGTGTGCCAAAACATTGGAAATATTTCAAGCCACGTTTCAATTCTTCCATTTGCCTAACTATCTCACTAGGCGTTTCAAATTTTGTGCACATATTAAAAACCCATTGATCCAATTCTATCGGAGTTTTAGACACATGAAGAAATTTCATGTTATATAATCATTGTCATCCTATATTTATCCTTCATAAACTACCCATTAATCTAGAGTTATTCCTTTTTCAGCATTGTTGTTTTCAACTATTTGATGTGCAAAATTGAGTTTACTTTGTAATCACATGTTTAATGAAGTTTTCCTCTTTATAAATGTTACAATACCATTTTTTTTCCTCTTTCTTTCTTGGAAGTGGTTAACAATGATGACATATTTGGTCATTGAATGTAAATAAATGATACAAGGTTCATATTTTTGCTAAATTATTCAATTGTTGAACTTGGGATAGTGAAACATACTTTAGTCACATTATCTAGATCTACATGTAGTTGGTTGGTTTTAAGCAAATGAAAAAAAAGAGAAAAACAAATTGTATTATGACATGAAAGGAAATGATACATTAATTTAATAGGAGAATATTTTTTTGATTAGGAAGAAAGGACACATGGACATGGGTCAACTCCCTACTTATATTGACATTATTTTCATGAGAATGAAATTTAGGCAAGTGGGATTATTTTTCCCAAAAAAATGTTTAGGTTTTCTTAAAACCTTGAGGTAATAACCAAATTAAAGTAAGAGTAGGGGAGAAAAGTGGATTGCAAGGTGAATATAATAACACATCTCTTGTGTTTGATGAACTTGCACTTTATGTTGTAGAAAAGGTTTCATTAATTGTCCCCACCCCAAAGTTCAAAGCTCAAATTGTACTTTCCTTTTCAACTATTGATGAAGACACCTCAAGACCAAAAACTTGATACATTAGTAAACGAATTTTCAAACTTTAAATCTTGTCTATTGCACTTGTTTGTTCACTTGTGATTATTTTGTTTGCTTCGACAATGGATTGCACATCCCCATTATGTTGGGAAAAGAGGATGGAGGGGGTTTTGCCAGAACCCCCAAAAGTCCTAGCATATGTGCACACCTTGTGTTTCATTATATGAAGTCCATATGGGATGTTGGATCACAAAGGTACTTTATAAACCTAGACTTAAATTGTCACCTCTTTAAATTGTTTTTGTATTATTGTAAACTTACAATGGTCCACTTGCCTAGTAATTGTCTTGTAATTGGGAAACAAGCAATTTTGGGTTTTAGTTTGAAAACTATCAAGGTTTTTAAATTACTTTGATGCAAATTATAACATTTAATTTTGCCTATGATGTCATAAATTTCAATGTTGTCACATTTTGTAACTAAAAAAATTAGTGTTTATTTTTGGGTTAGAATTTATTAAAAATGTGATTTCCTTAGTTCAAAAAAACATTTTATAAATAACAACATTAATAACCAATAGTTTAATTAACCCCTTTCATTTTTTTAAGGGCTTTCATATATTGTCAACCGTATTAATCAAATCAATTTTGAAATGATTTGCATGTTAAAGTGTGTTTATGCAAATCATTTGTATGCAATTTCTTGTTTTTGTTACATATCTCTTCAATGTTGTGTTATTTCAACATTTAATTATTAATTTGACACATAATACACCTTTGATTTTAAGCCATTGTTAGTGCATGCATACAATAGATCTATCCTCTTGAGGTTCAAATTTGCGATGATATAACATGTAATTCAAACCAAGTATTTGAGTTTCATACAAATTTGTGATCAATGCTTTTTGAAATAATCATTTGCTCACCAATACCATAATATTGAAATCTTGTATAAGTTAAAAATGTAAATGTACTTCATGATTTTAAGAGTACATGTTAATATGAACATATTACTTTTCACATTGATTTCATCCCAAGAAAAATGATTTAGAACATTGGTTTAATATTTTCAACATGGGACTTTTTTATCAAAGCCCACTCAAACTCAATCTTGTATCTTCTTATGAAGCCACATGAAAGGAAAAGAACTTTGAACCTTGAGACATTAAACATAGACAATAGATGAACGATCCATGTCAAAAGGCAAGTGGGTGGGAAAGAAATTGATCACTTTTCTTGAGAATTGTGAGATGTAACTTTATAGATTGCAAGGTTGAAACTTGCTTTTTGTTTGCACGATCATGTACATGATGTGCTTGTTGCATTAAAAAATGGAAGCTTTTTGCACATGGCAAATGTTTAGACTTTGCTTTGGCACATGGAAACACAAGCTTGTTTTTGTTTGTGTCCTTTGAAAGAAACATGTCGAATGCATGGAAGTTCCACTAGTATTGTCCAACTTTGGGAACATATGTGGAAACATGGGAGAGTACCCATTAAAAACAAACATGGAATTTCAAGTTAAAAACCTTTGGCAATATTTATGAGAAGAAACATTAGGAACATGTTTCCCACATTGTACCTATATTTTAATATGTGTTCTTCAAAATTTTGGGAAATTTTGGGCAAGTCTAACGCATTTTTATTCATTTAATTGTGGCTTTTGGCTCAACATGCATTGTGCTCACCCAATTAAGAGGAAACAAACACAACTAAGTTCAACTTTCATTTGTGTAAATAGGCCAATGTATCATCCCACGTGATGATTTATAATATTAACATAAACTCCAAAGCCTCGTGGCCATGATTCTTACCATCTTGGGCTTGTGACCTTGGGAACACTTAGTGCAAAGTTTGAAATTCACGTGTGTCAAATGATTATTTTTAGGGGGATATTAGATAGTTGTCTGACCTATTTTCTATCACTCTATTATTATTTAATTATCTAATATATACATATTAAAACCAGTTTATATTAATTATAAACCATTATTTTAGATTATTATATACCCTATACTATAATTAAATCGATTATATAAATAAAATGTACCCTATTTTAAAACTAATTAACTTATAAATATTACCCAACAATCAATATATTTTTACTCATATTTTTTAATTTTATTTTTACTAGTGTCCCCCAAGCTTGTGAATTTGGATTTGCCACAAAATGCCCAAACATAAGTGGGGTCAAGCCAAACAAGTTTATGAAACTTAGGTTGGTCGCCCAATTATGAGTGCAAAAATTCAACTAGTATCCAAAGCGGGTATGCCACACCAAAATCAACCTCTAAAAATAAAATCTATAAATAATATTAGTTATGGAGTAGGGTAAAAATATGGGTTATTATGATTGATAAAGAATTACCTTATGGGTTTTTAGCATGGAAATAATTTGATTACAAACTTAATTTAGATTCATATATGAGTTAGATATGTAATTAAGTTATTTTGACTTACACACAAGTAAAATTCAATTTGATTGACTTTAAAAATCAACAAAAGTCATATAATAAAAGTTTATCTATGTAAAGGAGGCATATTTTTGAAGACTAAAAGGAGGCCTAACCTAGGAGGCCTAATCTTATAGGCCTGAAGTTAATGAATCAAAAAAATTATTGAACTTAAACCAAAGGATTGGATAATTCATTCAATCTTCCCAAGTAGGCACTTAAGGGAGCTAGGTGAAGCATTAGTTTCATACTTATTTTTTCATGTTGATATTCTGTCATAAGGAGTTGTGGGTGGAGCATTTGGAGGCTCATTTTCATGCTTTCATGTCTATATTCTTTCATAAGATTTGTAGGAGGATCTTTGAGTGTAATGCATTTATGATGCAATCAGACATATATATTGTTTTGGCTGTGAAAGTGTTCACAAATGAAAAATTAATCTGGACTTGGGTGAACAATCCTCATAAGGCAAGATCTTTAGATGAGTGTGATGACCTCTCCTTTGAATTGGAATTCACATATATACCAATATTTAGCTACATGGATGATCCTAACTCGATGATTCAAATTTTCACGTAACACAAAAAGGTGATTCGACTGTTTTGTATTGTGTGAAAATTATGTTGAATTATTCATTTAACTTTTGTGTTAAGAAAACATTATTTCAAAAATAATCCTTGAAAGTTTGGACCAATGTTGGGTAGTTCTTAAAATGAAAGATAGATACCCGTCAATTATCAAGTCAGGTACGCACTCACTTACCCATGAGTTCTCAAAAACTCAAAGAAACAATTTTGGAATATAACTACCATTCTCCATTTTTTGGGTAGAAAAACTCGAAGAACTGGCCAGAAAAAAAATTGCTGGTTCTTTATCAAATTTTTCATGAAAACTGTCAAATTTCAAATTTTTTTGAAATAATTGAAAGCAACAATTCTCTGATTTTTGAATTTTCTTCAAAGAACAAGAACCAAAATTTATGGTTCTTTGAAAATTCAAAGAACTGCCTGACATGGGTTTGGACCAGTTTTGGCTGTTTGGGTGGGTGTTGACGCATGAACATATTAGCTAGTATTGGTATTGGATCTTTGAGAAGAGAACCATACCAACCCAATATTGGTATTAGATGAGATAATTTTTAAAACTTTGATACCCACCTGGTCTAGGTATTAGGGTCCAAGGCTGATTTTTGGCTAGTATGTAATAGGTATATACTTGATATTGAGATCAATATAACCTTGGTATTGAACTTAGGTCCATGCTAGGGAGGTACTGGTATGAGGTTGATATTACTTCATGTCCTTACAAGGCAGGTACAGGTACAA
>Ga0116231_10005972_pt1 | contig 23613 bp, 23 predicted proteins | sample S1TSphgellanicum_2_FD_89695 | JGI IMG/M metagenome (GOLD analysis project Ga0116231, IMG submission 89695) | Host-associated microbial communities from peat moss isolated from Minnesota, USA - S1T2_Fd - Sphagnum magellanicum MG | ecosystem: Host-associated > Plants > Peat moss > Unclassified...
ACATGGCCGCCGGGCGAGTTGATATAGACGTCGATCGGCTTGTCCGAACTCTCGGCGAGCGAGAGCAGCCGGCCCGTGACATCGCGCGCCAGCTTGTCGTTGATGCCGCCGAACACCAGCACCTTGCGCTGCTTGAGCAGCCGGCGCTCGAGCTCGTTGATCGGTGAGGAGAGGGTCTTGTTATCCTCGACATCATCGCCCTCCGGCGCATCCGGGTCCGCGGGGATCTCGGGCTCATCATCCATCGCGCGCATCCATTTTTGATTTTCCGGCATAACGTCCCCCAAATTCAAAGCTGCAGGAGGATAGCGATAGCCCCGCCGGCTGTCGAGCTTGGCGGCAATGCAATCTTAATCGCCTGCCCCTAACATCGCGGCATCACCAGGGAGACGCCGGAACACCGCGTTACATGCGCCAGAGCGGAGACATATTGGCCTCATGATGAACACCCCACCCCCACCCCAGCCGGGCGAACTCAACCCGGAGGGCAGGCTTGCGGTGGTCCGGTGGCTGATGGACCCCGTGGCGAAATTGCCGCTCGCGGTACGCGTTTGCCTGTTCCGCGATATCGATGTCTCGGCGGCCGGAATTCTGGCCGCGGCGCTGAATTACTCGGCGCTTAACGTGATCTGCTGCGTGCTCGGCCACAATGCCCTGTTCTGGTATTTTTTGGCCGGCACATTCACATTGGCGGCGGCGCGCTGCGCGATTCTGGCCGCGATGCGCCGGCAAAAGGCGCAATGCCCGGCGCTGTTCACGGATATCTATGTGCTGGCAACCCTGGCCTGGTGCCTGTGGGCGGGCTTGTTATGCGGCGCGGCGCTGGCCTCGGGCATCGGCACGCTGCAAGTGCTGGCCAGCGCCGCGGCACTGGCGCCGCAGGGCATATTGGGCGCGCGCAACTACCCGGCCCCACGTTTTGCCGCGGCGATATTATGCACGCTGGACCTGCCCTTCGTCGCCGGCTCGCTGTTCGCGCATGATGCCTGGCTGATTGGGCTGGTCGTCTTCACCCCGGCCTATCTGTTCGCCAATGTAGCAATGATCCGGCGCTTCCATAAGGCCATGATCGGCACCTACACGGCGCGATTCAGCAGCCTGGACGAGGCCAGGCGTGACCCGCTGACTGGCGTTTTCAACCGTCTGGGGCTGGCGGAGATGGTGGCGCGCGAGCCGGAGCTGCTGCGCCAACCCACGGCCTTGTTCTATATGGATCTCGATGGTTTCAAGCAGGTGAACGACCGGCACGGGCACCCGGCGGGTGACGCGCTGCTGAAGTTGGTGACCGAGCGCTTAAGCGCGGTCGCCCGCAAGGGTGATTGCCTGGCGCGGCTGGGGGGTGATGAATTCGCGCTGCTGGCGCGCGCCGCCACCGCCGAGCAATGCGAATTGCTGGCGCGGCGGCTGGTAGAGAGCATCGCCGGCAACCCATTTACCTTACAAGACGGGATCATCGCCCGGGTCGGCCTGAGCCTGGGCTATGCCTGCGCGCCGCAGGACGGCACGGCGCTCGAAGACCTCAGCCGGCAGGCGGATATGGCGCTGTACGCGGTGAAACAGAACGGCAAGGGCACCTGGCGCCGCGCCTGCGCGGCTTGAGCGTGGCGCCAGGCTTGCCGGCTGGCGGGATTTGGCGGTAAGGCCAATAATCCTTACCCGGAGTTGTTTGGTGCCTGCGTAATTACCGGTCTCACGAGATCACCCTTTGCGCATGGCCGCGGTAACGCGGCCCATCATTCACTTGCGTCCATTGGGGTGGCGGTGCGAGACCGGTATGGCACGCTTTGCGTTTGCCGCTGATGTTGAGCTCAGCCCCCAGGCGCCTGCCCCACCACCCTGCCAAACCGATTTCCGTTCAGCGGTAACGCCTGCCGTCATCTTGATGGACTTCCTCCGGGAAGGCCTACGGGATGTCTGTTCGCCACGTTATCTGGACCATAACACCCACCAAAGCCCCGCAACCCGTGCTCGCCTGCAACCGCTGCGGCGGCCAGCAGCCTTATGAGAGCAGCGGCAAAATCAGGCTGAACGCCAACGGCAAAAGACTCGATGCCTGGCTGATTTATCACTGCACCGGCTGCGGCAATCGCTGGAACCGCGCGATTTTTGAGCGCCGGAATGTGGCCAGCATCGCCCCCGCGATGCTTGTAGCGCTGCAGCGCAACGAGGCTGAATTTGTCGAGGCCGTCGCGTTTGATGTGCAAGGCCTGCGCGCTCACACAAAGCGGATCGAGGAATTCGCCGGCTACGCGATTGAAAAAATCACACCATCAGGTAATGGTGGCGATTGGACACATACCGAAGTCATCGTGGCGCTGCGGCGGCCTCTGGCACTGCGGGCAGACCGGCTGCTGGCCGCAGAGCTGGGCATTTCGCGAAACGGCATCGAGCGGTTGGAGGTTGAGGGCAGCATAAAAATCAGCCCGCCACACGCGTTGCGCAAACCGGTGACGGATGGGATGCGCATCGTGATCGAACGGGCGGCGTGGATGTGGTAACAAAACAAGCGCTTCTATTTGTGACCCTTGTTCGGCGCCCTCCGGGCCTGCGCCCGATTCAGACGTTGCGGCTCCAACGCTCCGTCATCGGGACACAAGAAGCAAAAAACTTTGTTTTATTTAACCCTCAGCCATGCCACGCGCAAAGCTCAAAGTGACAAAAGTTTTTTGGTGCTTTTTTTCAAAAAAGAACCGCTTGACTACCCGTGCGCCACCCCGGCCAGCGCCTCCATACGCTCTTTGTCAGCGGCCAGCTCCTGCGCCGGGCCTTCATGCACCACCTCGCCATCCGAGAGCACATAGGCCCGGTCGGCCAGTTGCAGGGCGAGGAAGGCGTTTTGTTCCACCAGCAGCACGGCGATGCCCTCTTCCTTCATCTTGCCGATGGTGCGCATCACCTCCTGCACAATCACCGGCGCCAGGCCCTGGCTGGGCTCGTCCAGAATCAAAAAGCGCGGGTTGAGCAGCAGCGCGCGGCCGATGGCGAGCATTTCCTGCTCACCGCCGGATAGCTTGCCGGCTTTGGAGGTGCGGCGCTCATCCAGGCGGGGGAAGAGTTTGTAAACATCCGCGATTTGCCAGCGGCCTTTGGTGACCGAGGGGACCAGCAGGTTTTCCTGCACGGTGAGGTGGCCGAAGATTTTCCGCCCCTCCGGCACGTAGCCCACGCCGGCATTGGCGATACGGTAGGAGGACCATTTGGTGGTGTTCTGCCCGAACAACGTGATGCTGCCCTCGCGCGCCGGGGTGAGGCCCATGATGGAGCGCAGCGTGGTGGTTTTGCCGGCCCCGTTGCGGCCAAGCAGCGCGACGAGCTCACCCTCCCGCACCTCCATGCTCACCCCGTGCAGGATATGGCTTTTGCCGTAATAGGTGTGGATATCATCAGCCACAAATACCGCACTCATGCCGCGGCTCCGAGATAGGCGCGTTGCACGCGCGGGTTGGCGGCGATCTCGGCCGCATTGCCCTCGGCCAGCATGGTGCCGTTATCCAGCACGGTGATTTTATCCGCGACGCCGAACACGATGTTCATATCATGCTCAATGAACAGGATGGTGATCTTCTCCTGCTTGTTCAAATCGCGGATCAACCCAGTCATATGGTTGGTTTCTTCATCGCCCATGCCGGCGGTCGGCTCATCCAGCAGCAGCAATTTCGGGCTGCGCGACAGCGCGATGCCGACCTCGACCACGCGCTGATCGCCATGGCTCATCTCGCCCGCCACGCGGTCGGCCTTGTGGGTGATTTTCACCAGCGCCATCAACTCATCCACACGGTCGCTTATTTTGGCGCGTGTGCCGCGGCTGACCCAGGGGCGCAGGTTCAGCCCCATCGCGGTTTCCACCGCGATGCGCAGGTTTTCATACACGGTGAGGTCCAAAAAGACCTCGGTGATCTGAAAGGTGCGGATGATACCCATTTTCACCAGCGCCGCCGGGTTGACCGCGGTGATCTGCTTGCCCTCAAAAATGATCTTTCCATCGCTCGGCGGAAAGAACCCGCTGATCAGATTGAACAGCGTGGTTTTGCCCGCACCGTTCGGGCCGATCACGGCGCGCAGCTCGCCCTGCTCGACAGAGAGCGAGATGTCATTCAGTGCTGTCAGCGCGCCGAAGCGGCGCGAGACGTTCTCCAATTTCAGCAGGCTCATGCGCGGCTCCGGCGGCGGAAGAAGCCCAAAACCCCAAGCGGGAAGAACATCACCGAGAGCACGAACACCAGGCCGATCACCGTCATCCAGTTCTGCGTCACCGCGCTCACGTAATTCTGCACCAGAACAAAAATCGCAGCGCCCACCAGCGGCCCCCAGAAATTGCGCATGCCCCCCAGCACCACGATGATGAGGAAATTGCCCGAGAGCGTATAGCGCAGATCATCCGGCGAGGCGAAATTATCGAGCAGCGCGTTGAGCCCGCCGGCCAGCGCGCAGACCACGCCGGAGATGGCGAAGGAGAGTGCCACGTAGCGGTCCACCCTTATGCCCAAAAATGTCAGCCGCTTCTGGTTCTCGCGGATCGCCACAAAAGTATGGCCGAGCGGCGAGTTGAGAATGGTCCACAGCAACAGCGCGCCCAGGCAGAAGAAGATCAGCACCATGTAATAGAATTGCGTGGAATTCAGCGACAGGCCCAGAATCGGCTGGCGGGAAAAGCCGGTCAGCCCGTCCTCACCGCCGGTGAAGGAATTCCAGCGCACCGCGATGAAGTAGAACATCTGGCCGATGGCGATGGTGATCATCGAGAAATAGATGCCCCGCCGGCGCACCGCGATCGGCCCCAGCAGCAGCGCCGCCAAGCCCCCGACCAGCGTGCCAACCAGCAAAGCGAGCAGCGTGTTATTGGTGACATCGGCCAGCATCAGCCCGGTGCCATAGGCGCCCAAGCCAAAATAGGCGGCGTGGCCGAAGGACAGGCCGCCGGTGAAGCCCAGCAGCAAATTCAGCCCCATCGCCGCCAGCGCGTAGATCAGCACGCGCGACGCGAGATCGGTATAGCCGCCGACATAGCCCGCCCAGAACGGCACGGTGAGCAGCAGCAACGCCGCCACGCCCATCACGATTTTGTTGCGCTGTTCAGCAATCATTCGAACAGCCCCTCCTGGCCGAACAGACCTCGCGGCCGGACGATCAGCATCACCCCCATGATAAGGTAGATCACCACCTCGCTCGCGGCCGGATAGAAGGCCGTCGTGACGCCCGAGGCCACGCCGATGATCAGCCCGCCCAGCAACGAGCCAAACAGCGAGCCGACGCCGCCCACCACAATCGCCACAAAGCTCGGCATGATCAGCTCATCGCCCATCGTGGGCGTGAGCCCCAACTGCCCGGCCGCCAGAATGCCCGCCAGGCCCGCGAACATGATGCCGAGCACGAAATTCGCCGAGCGCAGCAGATAGATGTTCACCCCCAGCGCCGAGATCGTCTCCAAATCCGCGTTGCCGGCGCGGATGCGCACGCCAAGCCGCGTATATCGCAGAATCGCGAACAGCCCGCCGGTCGAAATGATGGCCAGCGCCACCACCAGCAGCCGGTAGCCGGTGACGAAGAAATAGGTGTTACTAACCGGCTGGTTCAAAAAATCCGGAATGCTGAGCGGCACGCCCTGCGCGCCCCAGATGGTGCGCAGCATATCCTGCAGAATCAGCGCCAAACCAAACGTGGCCAGCAGCGAATAGAGCGGGTCACGCAGATAGAGCCGGCGCACCACCAACTGCTCGACAATATAGCCAATGCCCCCCGCCAATATCGGCCCAATAATCAACGCGCCCCAAAAACCGGTGTAGGGATCCAGCGTGTAAGCCAAATACCCCGCCAGCGCCATAAAGCCGCCATGCGCGAAATTGATCACGCCGTTCAACCCCAGAATGAGCGAAAGCCCAATGGCCATCAGGGCGTAGAACGAACCCTGGATCAGCCCGTTAAACGCGTTGAAGACGATGTCGAGGAGCAATACGGCCTCCGAAAGAGTTTAGTGAGGAAAGCTGTTCTTTTTTGAAAAAAAGAACCAAAAAACTTTTGTCCATGGGGCGTCGCGGGTGGCACCGCGACGCCCCAATGAACGCAAAAATTTTTCGGCGCCGCTTGCGGTCAGGCGGGATAAACGATCTTGCACCCGGTATCGGCCGGCGCCAGGGCAATGCTGGCCCCCGGCACGTAGCCAAAGATATTCATCAAATGCGGGTACGTGCCGTTCTGGTTCACCGTGCCGGGGAACATGCCCAGCATCAGCTGGTGGTCTTCCGGGCGGAACACCGGCTGCACCGGCTGCAGCGCAATCTCCGGCGGCAGCACCAGGCCTTCGAGCGCCTGGGCAACCTTCACCGAATCGGTGGTGCCGGCCTTCTCGGAGGCGAGCGCCAACGCGTGCACCGAGACATAGCCGAACCAGCTGCGCTGCGAGGGGTAGAGCCCCGGATAGAGCTTGTTATAGCGCGCGACGAAATCCGCGACATGCGGCACGCCGGGCTGGTTCCAGTACCATTCAAACGTCCACGTGCCGTAGCGCGCAGCCTCCGGCAATGCGGCGATCTGCTCAAGCTCGAACAACGCGCCGCCGACATGAACCGTCTGATTGACACCAAACTGCGTGATCTGCTTCATCGCGTTGATCTGATCATCGCCGGCGAGTAGCAGGCACAACACATCCGGCGCGGCTTCTTTCACCTGGATCAGATAAGACGAGAAGTCCGAGGTGCCGACGGGAACCAGCGCGCCGCCGACCACCGTGCCGCCATAGCCGGTGACCTGTTTGGTGTAATCGGTCTGCTCGGAATGGCCGAAGGCATAGTCGGTGGTGAGGAAATACCATTTCTTGCCGAAATTATCGGTCATGGTCTTCGAATCACCCATGGTCAAAATCCAGGTGGTGGAACAAACACGGAAGGTCGCCCAATTGCAGCCCGAACCCGTCAGCTTATCCACATGGCCGCCCGAGCACATGAAAACTTTGTTGTACTGCAGCGCGAATTTTGAAATGGCGAGGGAGACGGCGGAGCTTGTGGTGCCGATGAAAAAATCCACATTGTCTTCGTCCAGCAGGCGGCCGGCCTTGTCGATCCCGGTGGCCGGCAGCCCGGCATCGTCTTCCACCAGCAACTGCACAGGGCGGCCGAGAATGCCGCCTTTGGCGTTCAGCTCCGCGGTCGCCATTTTCGCACCCTTGATGGTGCTGTCGCCAAGCACGGCAAAATTGCCGGTGGTGGAATCGATATGCCCGATCTTCACCGGCGCGCCTTGCGCCAGCGCGGCGGCGGGGGCAAGGCCAAGGCCGGCACCAATTGCCGCACCGGATTTGATCAGCCCGCGGCGCCCAACATTGCCTAGTTTCGTCAATTTTTCAGCCATTGCGTCCATCCTCCCAACATTTTTTCCAACGTTCTTGATCGAGCCGAACCGCCCGCCGGAATGCTCGCCCGAGACGTAGAACCGGGCTTGTGCTGCGCTGCAAAACGCGCTGGGCTGGTTCTTGAATCATCAACGCATATCTTGGACATTCCGGGCGTATGGACCGCCTCTAGCCCGGCGCTTCTGTAACGCAAGGGCGTTTCTGTCAATGCTGAGAGGCGGGCTGCCTCATTTTTTGCAAAGAAAACCGCGAAAAATCCCTTATTGGAACGTCCGGCTGCCTTACAGCGCGATGATATTAGGTCGATCCGTGAAATGGATCGACTGAATGTCTGAATCGCCCTCTAGCCCGGCTCGCCCAGCACCGCCGGCACCCCCTGCGCCTCAATCAATCGCCGCGCCTCTTCCACCGCCGCCTCCAGCGCCGCCACATCGGTCCCCTTGGCGACAATCGCAACCCCGCCAACCCCGTCCCGCCGGAACGGGTAGCTGCCGAGATCGATGCCGCTGAACCTATCCTGAATCGCTGACAGCCCAGCCGCGATCGCGCCCTCCAGCACGCCCATGCCGTACACCGCGCGCATCGCAATCGGCACACCCCGCGGCAGGCTGGGCTCGAGCGCCACGAACATCGCCTGCATGATGCGCGGCACCCCGGCCATCACATGCACATTGCCGATCGAGAATCCCGGCGCCAGCGAGATCTCATTGGTGATCGGCACCGCCCCGCGCGGCAAGGTTGCCATGCGCTGCCGCGCCGCGTTGAACTGCTCGGCACCAATCCGCGCCAGCATCAGCTCATAGGTCGGGCCGTGGATCTCCCACGGCACGCCAAACGCCGCCGCCACGCATTCGCTGGTAATGTCATCATGCGTCGGGCCAATGCCGCCGGTGGTGAACACCTGGTCAAACGCCGCGCGCATTTCGTTCACCGTGCCGATGATCCGCTCCGGCACGTCCGGAATGACGCGCACCTCCAACAATTGGATGCCGAGTGCCGCCAGCCGTTTGGCGATGAACTGCACATTGATATCCTGCGTGCGGCCGGAGAGGATTTCATTGCCGATGATGATGATCGCGGCGGTCGGGTTGCTCATAGAAAATCCCTCAACATCGGTATCAGCGGCCGGTCCGCCGGCGGCATCGGGTACTCCACCAGCTTGTCGGGTGCCACCCAGGCCAGCGCCTGGCCCTCCTTCGGCGCCGGCGTGCCGGCCCAGCGGCGGCAGAGAAACACCGGCATCAGCAAATGAAATTTCTCGTAAGCGTGCGAGGCGAAGACGAACGGTGCCAGGTCGCCAGGCGAAACCTCGATCCCCAGCTCCTCGCCCAGCTCCCGCACCAAAGCCGCCTCCGGCGTCTCGCCCGGGTCCATCTTGCCGCCGGGGAACTCCCACAGCCCTGCCATTTTTTTCCCCGCCGGCCGGCGCGCCAGCAAAATCCGCCCCTGCGCGTCGATCAACGCAACCGCCACCACCAGCAGCACCGATGAAGCCGGGCCCTGCGCCGCCGGAATCTCCCGCGCCAGAGCATAAAAATTCACCGGCAGTTTCTGGCCCGGCCGGCACATGAAAACCTGGCTCCCCCGCCCGGCCGGCTGAAAACCCAGCCGCGCCAGCAACCCCGCCGAAGCGTCGTTATCCGCCGCCACCGTCGCGGTGAGCTTTTGCACCGATAGCTCGGCGAACGCCCATTCGGTCAGCAGCCGCGCCGCCTCCAGCCCGTAGCCCTGGCCCCAGAACCCCCGGCCGAGCCAATAGCCCAGCTCCGCCGCATCCCCCTGCGCGTTCAGCCGCAGCCCGGCACAGCCCATCAACGCACCGCCCACGCGGTCCACCACCGCAAACTGCATCGCCCGGCCGGCCGCGCGGTCCGCCGCCGCCGCCGCGATCCAGTCCACCGCCAGCGCCGCCGCGTACGGGAACGGCGCATCCGGCAACCGGCGGCAAATCTCCCAATCATTGATCAGCCGGTGAAACTCCGGCGCGTCCGCCGGCTCCAGCGGGCGCAGCGCAAGCCGCGAGCTATCCAGGGCTGCGGGCTTGGGCGCTTGCAGAAGCGAATCGAAAAGATCGGGCATGTCTGGCACAGGGTAGAAGGTATTCAGGCAAGGGAGAAGGAAGCGGTCGCTTTTTTAAAAAAAAGCTCCGCAAAAAATTATTGTTAACCCGGGGCGTTGCCGCTCGGGCGCCCGTGCACCAGAGGACTCAAAAGTTTTTTGCGGAGCTTTTTTTTAAAAAAGCGACCGCTTACATCTCCGGTTGATCTTCCCTCCAATCCCCGGCAAGCATGCGTCATGAACGCTGAGCCTGACCATAACGCCGGTTTGCTGGCCGAGGCTGGGCGCCGCGCCCGAGCCGCCGCCGCCACTCTGGCGCGCGCGCCAGCCGCGCAGCGCGACGCCGCCCTCACCGCCGCCGCCGCCGCCTTGCGCAAAGCCGCCCCTGAGATCCTCGCCGCCAATGCGCGGGACATGGCAGGCTTCTCCGGCACCGCCGCTTTTGGCGACCGGCTGCTCCTCACCCCGGCGCGGATCGAGGCGATGGCGCAAGGTGTCGCGGACATCGCGGCTCTGCCGGACCCGCTGGCACGCACGCTGGCGCGCTGGACCCAGCCGAACGGCCTGCAAATCTCCCGCATCCCCCAGCCGCTCGGCGTGCTGGGGATGATCTATGAGAGCCGGCCGAATGTGGGGGCGGATGCCGGCGCCATCGCCATCAAATCCGGCAACGCCATCTTGCTGCGCGGCGGCTCCGAGAGTTTTCACTCCGCCGCCGCCATCCACGCCGCCATGGCCGCCGGGCTGCGCGAAGCCGGACTGCCCGATGATTGCCTGCAGACCGCGCCGACCACCGACCGCGCTTTCGTCGCCGCCATGCTGGCCGCCCACGGGCTGATCGACCTCATCATCCCGCGCGGTGGCAAATCCCTGGTCGAGCGCGTGCAGCGCGAGGCCCGCATCCCCGTGCTCGCCCATGGCGAGGGGCTGAACCATACTTACGTCCATGAGGCTGCGGATGTCTCCATGGCGCGCAATATCCTCGCCAACGCCAAAATGCGCCGCACCAGCGTCTGCGGCGCGACCGAAACGCTGCTGCTGGACACCGCCATCGCCCCCGCCTTGCTGCCGCTGCTGGTGGCGGACCTCGCCGCCCTGGGTTGCAGCTTCCGCGCGGATGACGCGGCGCGCGAAATCCTCCCCGAGCTGCCCGCCGCCGCACCGGCTGATTTCGACACCGAATGGCTGGACGCGACGCTGAGCATCAGAATCGTGCACGGCGTGGACGAAGCGCTCGCCCATATCGCCGCCCATGGCAGCGAACATACCGACGCGATCGTCACTGAGGACGAGGCCGTGGCCGAGCATTTCCTGCGCAACCTCGCCAGCGCCGTCGGGCTCTGGAACGCCTCCACCCAGTTCTGCGACGGCGGCGAATTCGGCTTCGGCGCGGAAATCGGCATCGCCACCGGGCGCATCCACGCCCGCGGGCCGATTGGCCCGGAACAACTCACGACATTCCGCTATGTCGTGCGCGGGCATGGGCAGATACGGCCCTGAGCCAAGGAAAAAAGCGGTTCTTTTTTGAAAAAAAGAACCAAAAAACTTTTGATTCCTTTGGGTTCCGGGCGCTCCAACGGCAGCGCCTATGACCCCAACCTATGGCCATCGCTACCGCCTGCGCATCGGGCTGCTGGGGGGCTCGTTCAACCCGGCCCATGCCGGTCATCTGCATGTCGCGCGCCAGGCAATGATGCATTGCGGGCTGGACCAACTCTGGCTCATGGTCTCGCCCGGCAACCCGCTGAAACCCAGCGCCGGCATGGCGCCCTTCGCCGCGCGTCTGGCTTCCGCCCGAAAAATCGCGGACGGCCGGCGCATCATCGCCACCTCGATCGAACAGCGCCTTGGCACCCAATTCACGGTCGATACGCTACGCGAACTCAAAAAGCGCTTCCCCAGGGTGGAATTCATCTGGCTGATGGGTGCGGATAACCTCAAACAACTGCCGCGCTGGGGGCGCTGGCTGGATATCATGCGCGCCATGCCCGTGCTGGTGCTGCCGCGCCCCGGCGCCACCCGCGCCGCCCTCGCCGGCCAGGCGGCAAAACGCTTCGCCAAACATCGCCTAAACGCGCGATCTGGTTTATGTCTGCCAGCGGCGCCGCCGCCCGCCTGGGTGCTGCTCCCGGTGAAGGAAAACCCGCTCTCTGCCACCGCCTTACGCCAAACCAACAAAGGACCGCCGTCATAGCCCGCTCACCCACCCGCAGCACCGCCCCGCGTGGCACCGCCACCCCCCGCAAGCGCACGCCCAAAAAACCCGCGGAAGCGCTGCCCGCCATGCCCGGCAGCCCGGCGAAAAAAGCCTCCATCGCCGGCCCCCGCCGTAAAAAAACCGCCCCCAAAACCACCCAGCCGCAGCTCGACCAGATGCAGAACATCATCGTCACCAGCCTGGAAGACGACAAAGCGGAAGATATCATCGCCATCGACCTCGCCGGCCGCGCCAGCTTCGCCGACCGCATGGTCATCGCAACCGGCCTCGCGGACCGGCAAATCTCCGCCATGGCAACCCATCTCAGCGAAAAACTGGGCGAAGCAGGATTCAAAAAACTCCGAATCGAAGGCGCCACCGGGACCGACTGGGTGCTGATCGACGCCGGAGATATCATCATCCACCTCTTCAAACCCGAATCCCGCACGCTCTATGGCCTTGAAAAAATGTGGAGCGCCGAACTCGACGAGACCGAGGCCACCCCCACCGAAACCCCCTGAATGCGCCTCATCGCGATCGGCAAAGCCAGCGCCAACACGCCGGAATCCGAGCTCTTCACCCGCTACGCCAGCCGCCTCAAACCCCGCCTCACCCTCACCGAACTCCCAGCCGGCACCGGTGCGCCGACCGAAATCAAACGCCGGGAAGCCGACGCCATCCTCACCACCCTCCCCGCCACCGACTACGCCATCGCCCTCGATACCAGCGGCACCCACCCCACCAGCCCCGAACTCGCCCAGCTCCTCACCAAATGGGCCAGCGCCGGCAAACCCCTCGCCTTCATCATCGGCGGCGCCGAAGGCCTGGACGCCCGCATCATCACCCGCGCCAACGCCAGTTTAAGCCTCGGCAACCTCACCTGGCCCCATCTCCTGGTCCGCCCCATGCTCGCCGAACAACTCTACCGCGCCCAGGCGATCAACACCGGGCACCCGTACCACCGCAGCGGGCGGCCATGACGCGCATGCGGTGAGCAAAGGCCAAGGGGCTCCGCCCCTCGGAACCCCGCTGGGGCCGTAAGGCCCCAGACCCCTAGAATTAAGCTAAAGACCTCCGGGAGGGAGGGGTAATTAACTGGGGTTTGGGGCGGAGGAGCCGAAGGTTCCGACGATGCGAAGCATCGTTGGAAGGGCTCCGGAGGGCTTACGGCCCCAATGGGGGTCCAGGGGGCAAAGCCCCCTGGCCTTGCTTTACCGCACCCGCGCCATGGCCACCGAATCGGCGTAGGCGCCGTTGCGGAGGGCGTCGGCGCGCAGCGTGGCCTCGGGGGCGAAGCCGGCGCGGGTATAGGCGGCGATGGCGGGTTTATTGTCCGCGAACACGTTGAGGGTGAGGCGGCGCAGGTTCAGCCAGTTATCGGCGGTATCGATCAGCGCGTTGAGCAGGCTGGTGCCGATCCCGTTGCCGGTATGGGCGTCGTGCACGGCCATCAGGGCGATATCGCCGATATGGGCGCGGCGGCCTTTGGCGATGGTGAGCATGCCGATGCCGATCGGCGTGTCGTTCTGGATGGCGAGGATGGATTTCGTGCTGGGGTCTGGGGGGCTGGTGAGGTGCTTGAGGTCATCGGGGCTCACGAACGGGGTGCGCAGCGTGCCGTGGCGCACCCCGGGCAGGTTCATCAGCGCGGTGATCGCGTGCAGGTCCTCGGGCTCGGCCGCGCGCAGCGTGACCGGGCCGGCGGGGGCGGGTGCTGGCCGCGGCGGCGGGGCGCCGGTGTCTCTCGGAAGGTCACCGCGCAGCCGAGACATGATATAGGAATCCACAAAAGCTCCGTCACGGAAGGCGTCCTGGGTTTCCCGCCCCTCAACCTCGAAGCCGAATTTCCGGTAGAGCGCGATGGCGGCCGGGTTATCGGTATAGACGTGCAGTTCCAGCCGCTTGAGGCCGAGCCAGTTATCCGCGGCGTCGATCAGCGCGGCGAAGAGTGCGGTGCCGGCACCTTTGCCCACCCAATCGTCATGGATGTTGATGCCGATGGAGGCCACATGCGCCCGGCGCCTGAGCTGGTTGGGAAACAGCATGGCGGTGCCGATGACCTGGCCCTCATGGCAGGCGACCAAATGCAGATTGCCAGGCTGCGGGTTGGCGGCGCGGTGCTTGCGCCAGCGCTCCAGGCTCTCATACGGCGTGGCCAGCGTGCCCCAACGGGCGCCTGGCAGGTTGCGGATGGCGGTGGCGGCCGGCAGGTCATCCTCGGTAAAGGCCCTGATGGTGAAAGGCACGATGGGGTCTCCTGGTGTTTCGGGCCGGAAGGCCGGCGGGAGATTGGCCCATAAAAAAACCCCGCCGGATGATGGCGGGGTTGTTTGCAAATCTCGCGGTGTTGATTGGTTCCGCTACGAAGTGACAAGCCCCCCTGCCCCGCCAATGGTTTGGCGGTGCATGACCGATACGAGACGGGCGCGTTTTGCGGCGGACATCATGATCCGGACGCTAACCTCGTGTTCCCGGCTTGCCAAGGGAGGCCCTCGCTTTTTTCAAAAAATGGCGGCCTAAATTTCACTTAACCTTGCGCACCCTGGCAAACGCGCCGCACCGGGCCATGTACGGACGAGTTTTGGGAGTATGTTTGAATGACACGTTTATTCGGGGCAGTGCTGGCGGCTGGTTTGATGTTTGCAGGGGCGGCGCAAGCGGATGGCCCCGCGCGCGTGCGCGGGCAACTTGTTTCGTTCAATGCCACGCAGCTGGTGGTAGAGACCGCGCAGCATGAACAGATCACCGTGGCGATGGATCCAAAAACCCGTTTTGCGCTCAGCCACCCGGCCACGCTCAGCGCGGTGCAGCCAGGCGGGTTTGTCGGCATTGCGACCAAGGACGTGGCGGGCAAGGAGATCGCCCTGGAAGTGACGATCTTCCCGCCCGCGATGCGTGGCGCGGGTGAGGGGCATTATCCCTGGGACAAGCTGCCGGACACCACCGCGCCGGGCGGCATGGCGCATTCCAGCATGACCAATGGCGCGGTGAGCATGGCGATGCCGGCGCCCGAGGTTACGACCTCGATGACGAACGGAAATGTCAACCTCGCCAACGCCGCCGGCGGCGGCAAGATTTTGGTGCTGAGTTATAAGGGCGGCACGCAGCGTATTTTTGTACCCGCCAAGGCGCCGGTGGTAGCACTCTCCCCGGCGGATGCCAGCGCGCTCACGGTCGGTGACTACGTGTTCGTGGTGGCGCTGCCCGGCCCGAATGGCCTGACCGCAGCCTTCGTGAACGAAGGCGCGGACGGGCTGAAGCTGCATAATTAGCGCATTTTCATCGAATGAGAGCGCGTTCAGAGCGGCGCGTATGCGTCGATCTGAACCTATCGCGCTCTAAATCGCCCGGTTGGCCCGCGCCAGCACGGCCTCGAACAATATCTGCGTGCCGGCCGCGGCCTCCTCCGGCTCCACCGATTCCGCCTCGTTATGGCTCAAGCCATCCTTGCAGGGCGTGAAAATCATCGCGGTCGGGATACGCGTTGCCACATGCACGGCGTCATGCCCGGCGCCGGAGACCATGCGGCGGCCGGAAAAACCCAGTTTTTCCACCGCCTGCTCGACCAGCGCGACGCAGGACGCATCAAAGGGCTGGGCCTCGATGCGGAACACCTGGGTGAGCGTAAGGGTGCAGCCGTTTTGCGCCGCAATCGCCGCCGCGCGCGCGGGGAAGCTGGCCGCGATCTCGACGATCCGCGCATCCGAGGGGTTGCGGAACTCGATGTTGAATTTGGTCGCACCGGGGATGACGTTGGGCGAGTTGGGGAACACCGCCAGCCGGCCCACCGTGCCGCGGCCCGGGTCGGCGATACCGCCCGCCCCTTCCTCACGCATGATCTCATCAACCAGCGCGATGATCCGCGCGGTGGCCAACAGCGCGTCCTTGCGCGCCACCGGCGGCGTGGTGCCGGCGTGGGAATCCTGGCCCAGCACCTCCGCCTCGTACCAAATTTGCGCCTGCGCGCCGGTGACGATGCCGATCTGTTTGCCCTCCGCCTCCAAAATCGGCCCCTGCTCGATATGCAGCTCGAACATCGCATCGGCGGGGAACACCGCGCAGGGCTCGGGGCCGACATAGCCGATCGCCGCCAGGCCCTCGGCCACGCTCATGCCGGTCTCGTCGGTCAGCGCCTTCACCGCGGCCTCGGGCTGGATGCCGGACCACACCGCACTGCCCATCATGGCGCGGCCGAAGCGGCAGCCTTCCTCATCCGTCCAGTTCACCAGCTCAACCGGCGCCTCTGTGGTGAGCCCCAGATCGTTCAGCGTGCGCAAAACCTCTAGCCCCGCGATCACGCCGAGCGCGCCGTCGAATTTGCCGCCGGTCGGCTGGCTATCGAGATGCGAGCCCATCAGCACCGGCAAGCGCGCCGCATCCCGGCCCGGCCGGCGGGCGAACATATTGCCCATGGAATCCACCCGCACCGCGCAGCCCGCCGCCTCGCAGAGTTTGCGGAATAAATCCCGCCCCTGCCGATCCTCCTCGGTCAGCGTGATACGTTTGACCCCACCCTTCGGTGTGGCCCCGATCGCGGCGAACTGCATCAGCGTGTCCCATAGCCGGGCATCGTCGATCCGCTGGTTTGTCAAGGCTGGCATGGGAAACTCCGCTATGGTTTGCGCTCAGATGTTTCACGCTTTATGCACGCCCCAAACAAAGCGGAACAGCTTCACATGGCAAGTTTGGCGGATATTTCGGGCAATGAGGCGGCGCTCGCGCGGCAGGCAAAGCTGCTGGCCGCGCCCGCAACCCAGGACCGTGCGCTCGCCAATGCCATCCGCGCGCTGGCGATCGACGCGGTGGAGACCGCCAAAAGCGGCCATCCCGGCATGCCGATGGGCATGGCGGACGCGGCCTCCCTGCTCTGGCGCAAACATCTGCGCTATGACGCGGCCGACCCGCTCTGGTGGGACCGTGACCGCTTCATCCTCTCCGCCGGCCATGGCTCCATGCTGCTCTACGCGCTGCTGCACCTCACCGGGCATGAGGGCATGGGGATCGAGGAGATCAAAAAATTCCGGCAGTTGCATTCACCCGCTGCCGGGCACCCGGAATATCACGAGCACCCCGCGATCGAGATGACCACCGGCCCGCTCGGCCAGGGGCTGGCCACCGCGGTCGGGTTCGCAATTGCCGAACGGCTGCTGGCGGCCAAGTTCGGCAAAAGCCTGGTTGACCACCGCACCTGGGTGATCGCCGGGGATGGGTGCCTGATGGAAGGCATCAGCCACGAGGCCGGCGCGCTGGCCGGCCACCTCAAGCTCAACAAGCTGATCGTGCTGTTCGATGACAACAATATTTCCATCGATGGCGGCACGGAGATTTCCACCTCCGAAGACCCGTTGAAGCGCTTTGCCGGCTATGGCTGGGCCACCAAGCGGGTGGACGGGCATGATTTCACGGCGCTGCAGGCAGCCCTGGTCTGGGCGCAAAAATCCGCCAAGCCGGTGATGATCGCCTGCAAAACCATCATCGGCCTTGGCGCGCCCACCAAGGCCGGCACCGCCGGCGTGCACGGCGCGGCGCTCGGCGGCGCCGAGGCGGAGGGGGCAAAGGCCGCGCTGGGCTGGCCGCATCTGCCCTTCACTGTGCCCGATGAGATCTACGCCCCCTGGCGCGAAGCCGGGGCGCGCGGCGCCGGCGCCCGGCGCGCCTGGCTGAAACGCCTGGCCAAACACAGCCAGCGCGCCGAGTTCGAGCGGGTGATGGCGGGCAAGCTGCCCGAGGGCCTGGCCGAAACGCTGAGCGCCTACAAAGCCCAGCTCGCCGCGCAAAAACCCAAGCTCGCGACCCGTCAGGCGAGCCAGAAGGCGCTCGAAGTGCTGATCCCGGCGTTGCCGGAGCTGGTCGGCGGCTCGGCCGACCTCACCGGCTCCAACCTCACGCTGGTGAAGGGCATGGCGGGCGCCACCGCCGATAATTTCGCCGCGCGCTATATCTATTACGGCGTGCGCGAGCACGGCATGGGTGCCGCACTCAACGGCATCGCCCTGCATGGCGGGCTGATCCCCTATGGCGGCACGTTCTTCGTATTCTCCGATTACATGCGCCCGGCCATCCGCCTCGGCGCGCTGATGGGCGTGCGCACCATCCATGTGCATACGCATGATTCCATCGGGCTTGGCGAAGACGGCCCGACGCATCAGCCGATCGAGCATCTGGCGAGCTTCCGCGCCATGCCGAACGTGCTGGTGCTGCGCCCGGCGGATGCGATGGAAACGACCGAAGCTTGGGAGATCGCGCTGCATAACGCTGGCGGCCCCAGCCTGCTCGTACTTTCCCGCCAGGCGGTCCCGGCCTTGCGCCAAGACTCCAACGGCAACAAATCCGCGCGCGGCGCCTATGTGCTGGCCGAGGCCAACGGCAAGCGCGCCGCCACCATCATCGCGACCGGCACCGAGGTCAGCCTCGCCATGGCGGCGCGCGAAACATTGGCGGCTGAGGGCATCGAGGTCGCGGTGGTCTCCGCCCCGTGCTTCGAGCTGTTCGCGCGCCAGGACCCTGATTACCGCGAGGCGGTGCTGGGCCAAGCGCCGCGCATCGGCGTGGAGGCGGCAATCGGCTTCGGCTGGGAACGCTGGCTGGGGCCGGATGGGGTCTTCATCGGCATGACCGGCTTTGGCGCCAGCGCACCGGCCGAGCGCCTCTACGAGCATTTTGGGATTACCGAGGCGGCCATCATAGCCGCCGTGAAGAGCAAAGGAGTTTAAGAGCGTGGCTGTTAAAATTGCGATTAACGGGTTCGGGCGGATCGGCCGGCTGGTATTGCGGGCGATGATCGAGAGCGGGCGCACCGATATCGAGCCCGTGCTGATCAACGATCTCGGCAGCGTCGAGGATAACGCGCATTTGCTGCGCTATGATTCCGTGCATGGCCGCTTCCCCGGCACCGTCGAGGTGCATGGCGACAGCCTGGTGATCACCCATGCCGGGCGCAGCTACGCGCCGATCAAGGTGGTGGCCGAGCGCGACCCCGCCAAATTGCCGCTCACCGGCATTGATGTCGCGATGGAATGCACCGGGCTGTTCACCAAGCGTGAGAGCGCCGCGGCCTTGCTCACCGCCGGCGCCCGCAAAGTGCTGGTCTCCGCCCCGGCGGACGGGGTGGACGCCACCATCGTCTACGGCGTGAACCATCAGAGCCTGACACCCGAGATGACCGTGATCTCGAACGCCTCCTGCACCACCAACTGCCTGGTGCCGATGGCGCAGGTGCTGCACAGCGCCTTCGGGATCGAGCGCGGCTACATGGTCACCATCCATTCCTACACGGGTGACCAGAAGACCGTGGACACGCTGCACAAGGACCGCCACCGCGCCCGCGCCGCCGCCCTCTCGATGATCCCGACCTCGACCGGTGCGGCCAAGGCCGTCGGCCTGGTGCTGCCGGAGCTGGCCGGCAAGCTGGACGGCACCTCGATCCGCGTGCCGACGCCCGATGTCTCACTGGTCTCGTTCGACGTGGTGCTGAAAAAACCAGCCACCAAGGAAGAGGTCAACGCCGCCATGAAGGCCGCCAGCGAAGGCGCGCTCAAAGGCATTCTGGATTACTCGACCGAGGCGCTGGTCAGCACCGATTTCATCCACCAGCCGGCCTCCTGCACCTTCGACGCGCCGCAGACCGCGGTGGTGGACAAGGCGCTGGTCCGTGTCATGGGCTGGTATGACAATGAATGGGGCTTCTCCAACCGCATGTCGGACACCGCAGCCTATTTCGGCAGCCTATGAGCAAAACGCTCGACGGGCTGGACGTTGCAGGCAAGCGCGTGCTGCTGCGCGCCGACCTCAACGTGCCGATGCAGGACGGCCGGGTGAGCGACCTCACCCGGCTGGAGCGCCTAGGCCCCACCATCCGCGAGCTGGCCGATAACGGCGCGCGCGTCATCGTCTGCTCGCATTTCGACCGGCCGAAAGGCCAGGTGGTGCCCACCATGTCGCTACGCCCGATCGCCGCGGCACTCGCCGAAGTGCTCGGCCGGCCGGTCGCCTTCGCCGCCGATTGTATCGGCCCAATCGCGGAGGATGCCGCCGCCAAGCTGCAAAACGGCGATGTACTGGTGCTGGAAAACACCCGCTTCCACGCCGGCGAGGAAGCCAATGACACGGTATTCATCGGCAAGCTCGCCAGCCTCGCGGATATCTACGTGAACGACGCGTTCTCCGCCGCACACCGCGCCCATGCCAGCACCGAGGGCGTGGCCAAGCACCTGCCCTCCTATGCCGGAAGGCTGATGCAGGCCGAGCTTACCGCACTCGAAGCCGCTCTCGGTAAACCCGCCCGCCCGGTCGCCGCCATCGTCGCGGGCTCGAAAATCTCCACCAAGCTCGATCTGCTGGGTAACCTCGTCGCCAAGGTGGACATCCTGGTGATCGGCGGCGCCATGGCCAACACCTTCCTCGCCGCGCAAGGCCACGATGTCGGCAAATCGCTGCAGGAAAAGGATTTGCACGAAACCGCACTCGGCATCCTCGCCGCCGCCCGGGCCAAGGGCTGCGAAATCATCCTGCCGATCGACCTCGTCGTGGCCGAGACATTCGCCGCCAACCCGCCGACCCGCGTGGTGGGGGTGGATGCCATCCCGCCCAATATGATGGCGCTCGATGTCGGCCCCGCCACCGTCGCCGCCTTCATCGCCCGGCTGCCGGAGATCAAGACCATCATCTGGAACGGCCCGCTCGGCGCGTTCGAGACCAAGCCGTTCGACGCCAGCACCAACGCGCTGGCAGAGGCGATCGCCAAAGCCACCGAGGCCGGGCAGATCATCTCGGTCGGCGGCGGCGGTGACACGGTCTCCGCCCTGAAACTCGCCGGCGTGCATGAGCGGCTGAGCTATCTGTCCTCCGCCGGCGGCGCCTTCCTGGAATGGATGGAGGGGAAAATCCTCCCCGGCGTAGAGGCGCTGAGCGCGGGGCTATCGAATATGGGATAAGTGAGCAAGTAAGCGGCGCTTTTTAAAAAAAGCGCGCAAAAATTTTTGTCTAATTTGGGCACGGGCGTCCAACCAACGACGCCCCAAAGGAATCAAAAGTTTTTTGGTTCTTTTTTTCAAAAAAGAACCGCTTGCTTATGACCTACAAAACCAAAGCCGCCGGCATGACCCTCCTCTCTGTGCTGCTCTGGGGCTGCGCGCCGGTTGGCACGCGCTTCATGGTGGGAGACGGGCATGAGGCGGTGGCGGCCGCCCCCTTCGTGGCGCTGCGCTACGGCATCGCCGCACTCTGCTTTTTTCCCTGGGCGCTGCGCGCCTTGCGCGGCTGGCGCCGGCGGGACCTTATGCTGGGCGCGGTATGCGGGGTGATCGGCATCACCGGTTATAACCTGCCCAACGCGCTTGGCACGCGCACCGTCTCGGCCGGAATGATCGGGCTGCTGAACGGCTCCGAGCCGTTGATGATCGTGGTTTTGGCCGCCTTGCGCGACCGCCGGGTGCCGCGCGGCTGGACATTGCTGGCCGCCTTCATCGGCTTTGCCGGGATCATCCTGCTGGTTCAAGGCGGCGGCCCGGCGCTTGGAAACTTGACCGGCATTTGCTGGATTTTGCTCTCGGCGTTTCTCTGGTCGCTCTATTGCGTGATCATCCCGCCGCTGATGCGCCGTCACAACGCGCTGGAGGTGACGGGCGTGACCATCGCGGCGGGCACGATTCCGCTTCTGCTGGCCGGCGGGTCCGGGATTGCGGGGATGGCCGCGCAGTTCACGCCCCTGCAATGGGAGGTCACGCTCGCGATGATTTTTCTCACCTCGGTGCTGGCGCTGCTGCTGTGGAATCTCGGCAGCGCCGGGCTGGGGGCGGAGCGGGCCGGCTGGGTCCTGTATGTGCTGCCGGTGGTGAGCCTGGCCGGCGGCGTGGCGCTGCTGGGTGAGCCGTTGCGGGCGGCCGAGTTTTTGGGTGGCGGGCTGATCATGCTATCGGTCGCCTTAAGCCAACGCCGGGAGGCAACATGACCGCCGATGAACTAACCGCCTGGGCGCAGCAGAATGGCTGGCAGATCGCCGCCGGGAACCCGAGCCTGATGAAGCCTGGCGCGCCGAAGGAGCCGATCGTGCGGCTGGTGCTGAAGGCGACCGTGGCGGCGCTGGAGGTAAAAAAACCCGCCGGCAAATGGGAGAAAATCGGCGCAGCACCCTATGCGCAAATCACCCTCGATGAGGATGCCGGCACCCCGCGCGGCCTGGGGTTCGAGAAAATCCCCAGCCTTTCCATGCTGATGCAAAAGAACCGCGACATGGCGGTGTTCGCCAAATTCGGCAAATGAGCCATTTTTCGCGCAAAATCCCTAAGGGCGATAGCCGCGAGCGCGAGGTGTGCGAGGATTGCGGCTATATCGCCTATGAGAACCCCAAAATCGTCGCCGGCGCGGTGGTCTCGCATGAAGGGCAAATCCTGCTCTGCCGCCGCGCCATCGAGCCGCGCTCGGGGTTCTGGACGCTGCCGGCAGGATATCTCGAGCTGCATGAGCAGCCCGAGGAGGGCGCGAGGCGCGAGGTGCGCGAGGAAGCCTGCGCCGAGGTGGTGCTGGAAGGGCTGATCGGCATCTATACCGTCAGCCGGCTCTCCCAGGTGCAGATGTTCTTCCGTGCCCGTTTTGCAGGCGGGCCCGCCTTTGGCGCCGGTGAGGAAACGCTGGAGGCCAGGTTGTTCGCCTGGGAGGATATCCCCTGGGCGGAAATCGCCTTCCCCTCCGTCACCTGGACCCTGGAGCTGTGGCGCGCGGGGTTGGATGGGATGACGGATTTGGCGAGATTTTCCAAAAAAGTCTAAGCGGGCCGTCTTATGCCCCGGCCGCGGCGGTCAGCACGACCGGCTTGGCCGTCCGGCCCCGCGCGGCGCCGCGCAGCCCGGTGACGAACGCGGCGAACGGGGCCGCCAGCCGGTCCGAGGCTTCCACGCCGGCGATGAAGGCAACCGCGGCGGCGGTGAGGATGGCGGGCAGCAGCATGATGGTTTCCATTGGTCTGGTCCTTGATGTTGGGGTGATTGGCTGGCGTGATTTGCGGTCTCGATGACAGAGCAATAGCCGCGGCGCCGAGCCCGCGCTGTGAACCGGTTCACACGAAACGCCGCGGTATTTTGGGCTGGCGAATAACGCTCTTTTAACGGATAGTTCGTTCACTGCCGATAAATCTGGAGTTGCTCATGTTATTTCGCGCCCGGATTGCCCAATGGTTGGGCGCGATGCTGGTCACGGCGAGCCTCGCCGGCTGCGGCCAACAATCCAGCATCAGTGACCCGCAGACGCTGGATTTGATGAAGCAGCGATTTGCCGATGGCGATGCGATGATGGCCTGCGGGCTGGGCTGCGCCGGCAATTACGGCTTCCACCGCCAGGAACTCCAGCAACTCTATCAGGACCAGGATTGGCCGGGGCTCGAGAGCCGGCTGCTGATCATCGGGCAGGATGGCGACCAGTCCTGGTTTTACCTCGCCGCCGCGGCCGAGGGGCAGGGCTATGACAGCGCCGCCCAGCTCTATTATTTCCGCTCGCTCGCCTCGCGGTTCCAGTGTCGGCGCCCGCTCAATGTGTGCGACGGGCTGGACCTGCCCAGCCTCACCTTCTCGCAGCTTGGCGCGCTGGATGCCAAACTCCAGCAGAGCGCTGCCTTCGCTCCGCTCAACCCATCGTCAGCCGCCAAAGGTGATGTCGCGGTCAAGCTCATAAGCGACCACGGCATCATGAAGGCGCCGGTGCTGCTGGACGGCACATTGCCGCTCCTGATGACTGTCGATAGCGGTGATTCGGTCGTCACCCTGCCAGAGGGCGCGGTGATCCTGCTGGTGCATGACAAGCTCGTGCAAAAGCAGGACATACTGGGCGTGGGCTCGGTGCAGCTCGGCGATGGCAGCGTGGTGCCGGCCTTCGGTTTCAGGATCAAGCGCCTGCAAATCGGCGGCATCGTGCTACACGATGTGGTGGGCGCCACCTCCCCCGGCCCGGGGCAGCTATTGCTGGGGCAGAGTTTTCTCTCGAAATTTAAATCCTGGTCGATCGATAACGGCCAAAGCGCGCT
>Ga0116231_10005973_pt1 | contig 23611 bp, 17 predicted proteins | sample S1TSphgellanicum_2_FD_89695 | JGI IMG/M metagenome (GOLD analysis project Ga0116231, IMG submission 89695) | Host-associated microbial communities from peat moss isolated from Minnesota, USA - S1T2_Fd - Sphagnum magellanicum MG | ecosystem: Host-associated > Plants > Peat moss > Unclassified...
AACGCGCGCGTCAAAGCCCCCGTTTCCTCGGTGCCGTACACGCCGGGCGGACTCGGATAATCAGCGATTGCCCATCACCAAACACTAAACTGTTATGATGAAATTCTAATCGCGTGCGCTTGACCCCCCTACGCAATTAAAGTCAGCATTTGAAATATAGCGGAGACGATGAGCGTGCATAGTCTTGAGCGCTTTCGATTTGACTGCGTCTAGTCGCTTTTGATCTTGGGGGTGTCCATTCCGGTATGGCGCGTCTAGTGAAACGGTCAGACCAGTCTTGCTGGTGCAGGCCCTCATATTTTGATGCGCGTTGTCGTGGGGGCGCAAGGCGGCGCTTTGGTCCGTCCGCAGCAGGTTGGTCTTGGGCGGGGGTGGCGCATGGGCTGCGTCGGAGACGACCTGGCCTGGCGACGCGGGCTCTTTTGATCGGCCGAGCGGGATTTGTTGCGCCGACATCCCGGGGTGAGAGGCGACGGCGACCCCTGAGGGCCCACCGTCACGTTGCTGCGACTAGTCGACTGTTAGGATGCTTTGGAGACGCCGCCACTTTGTACAATCAGTCTGTGCGCCGCTGAGGGGATTTTATGACGGATAAGACGCAAGGGGGACGCTCGCGGAAAAACGGGCTTCCTCGCGGTCGACAGGTGCTCATCGTGGCGATCGTCGCAGGAACGGCCGCCCTGGTATTGTTCGGCGTTCCGCTTATCGCCAAGCTGTTTGAGCCCCCCCCGCCGCCCGCTCCGGCGCAACCGCCGGCTGGAACGTTCCGGCCCACCTCCCAGCAGTTGGCGACGCTCAAGATCGTTTCGGTCGAGCCGGTGCGCTTTTCTCCGGTTGTCATCACCGAGGGGAAGATTGCGACCAACGACGATCATACGACACAGGTCTTCTCTCCCTACTCGGGGCGCGTCACGCGGGTCATGGCGGAGGCGGGGGAGAGCGTCCGCGCGGGCCAGCCGCTGTTCGCGATCCAGGCCGCTGAGTTCATTCAGGCCCAGAACGACCTCATAGCCGCCCATACGCAGTTGAAGCTCGCAGAGGCGTCGGAGCAAAGGCAGCACGAGCTCTACAAAATTAACGGCTCCGCGCTGAAGGATTGGCGCCAGAGCCAGGCGGACCTCATCAACGCGCAAACCGCCCTCGGCGCCGTTCGCGGGCGGTTGAAGGTCCTTGGACAAACCGATGGGCAAATCGCAACCCTGGAGGCGCGCGCTCCTGGTTCGGCGGTCACTGCGGACACCCTCGTCCCATCGCCGATCTCAGGCGTCGTTCTGCAGCGCCTTATTGGGCCAGGGCAGAATATCGGCAGCGTCACCAATGGAGGATCCGGGGCGGCTTTTCAGGTGAGCGACCTCTCAACCGTGTGGTTGGTTGGTCAGCTTCGCGAGGTTGATGCGCCAAAAGCGCGCGTCGGTCAGGACGTTGACGTCCGCGTTGAGGCGCTGCCGGGGCGCATTTTTACCGGGAAGGTTTCATATGTGGCGCCGTCAGTGGACCCAACGACACGCCGGGTCCTGGTGCGCGCAACGGTCTCCAACGCGGACCATGCCCTGAAACCGGAGATGTTTACTGAGTTTACGCTCCACACCGAGCCGCCCGATATGCGGGTGTCCGCTCCGGAAAGCGGCGTCATCTACGAGGGCGACACGGCGAGGGTATGGGTCGCCAGACCGGACGGCCTGCTTGAGCTGCGGCACATCAAAACCGGCCTCACCCAAAATGGCTTGGTTGAGGTGCTGTCGGGCCTGGCTCCAGGCGAGCGGATCGTCACTTCGGGCGCGCTCTTCATCGATCGCGCAGCAAAGGGCGACTGAGGTTGATGCATCAGATTGTCGCCTTCGCGTTGCGCCAGCGGGCGCTGGTCCTGGTCCTTATGGTCGGCGTGTTCGCAGCCGGGATCGCCGCGTTCATGCAGCTCAATATCGAAGCTTACCCCGACCCCGTGCCCCCTCAGGTGGAGGTGGTCACCCAGAGCACGGGTCTCTCGGCGGAAGAGGTGGAGCGCTACATCACCATACCGATCGAAATTCAGATGGCGGGCATCCCCCACGTCAAGAACGTGCGCACCATCTCTCTGTTCGGTCTCTCCGACGTGAAAATCGCTTTCACCTACGACTTCACCTTCAGTGAAGCGGAGCAAAGGGTGATCAACCGACTGACCCAGCTTCCTAGCTTCCCCGGGGGCGCACAGCCGCAAATCTCTCCCACCAGCCCCATTGGCGAGATTTATCGCTACCGCGTCGTCGGACCCAAAGGCTATTCCGTCACCGACCTCAAGACCTTGCAGGATTGGGTCTTGGAACGCCGATTCAAAGGCGTTCCAGGCGTCATCGACGTCACGGGATGGGGCGGCAAGACGAAGACCTATGATGTGATCGTCGACAAGAACCGGCTCATGGCCGCCGGCGTCACCCTACCCCAGGTTCTAACGGTTCTTGGCAATAGCAACGTCAACGTCGGCGGACAGACCGTAAATTTCGGACCTCAAGCCGCCATCGTCCGCGGCGTCGGCCTCATCCATTCCATGGATCAGCTGCGCGAAACCATGTTGACCTCGGCTAACGGCATCCCGGTAAAGCTGGGCGATGTCGCGACCATCGCCGTTGGGCACCTTCCGCGGCTCGGCATCGCCGGCCAAGACAAGGATGACGACATTGTCCAGGGCATAATCCTGATGCAGAGGGGCGCAAAAAGCACGCCCACGATCCGCGGTGTCGAAGCTGAGGTCGAGAAAATCAATAGCTCCGGAATTCTGCCGCCGGGCGTGCACGTCGAAAAGATTTTTGATCGCAGTGAATTGATTGCCCTGACTACTCATACTGTTCTTCACAATATGATTGAAGGCATGGTTTTAATATTTATTATTCAGTGGCTATTCTTAGGTAATCTGAGAAGCGCAGTCATTGTTGCGGCTACAATACCTTTTGCGTTGTTTTTTGCGATCCTAATAATGACGTTGCGAGGGGAGTCTGCAAATCTCCTTTCCGTCGGCGCCATCGACTTCGGCCTCGTCGTGGACGCCACGGTGATCATGGTCGAGAACATTTACCGTCACCTGGCGGAGGCGCGCAAAGAGCCGTCCTCGTCACGCGCCTATCCGGCGTTCTTGCGCAAGCTTGGCAAAATCGGCGAGGCGGCGACGGAAGTGAACAAGGCGATCTTTTTCGGCGCCGCGATTATTATCGCCAGTTTCCTACCGCTGTTCACCCTAACCGGAGTTGAGGGCCACATCTTCGGGCCCATGGCGAAGACCTACGCCTACGCCATCGCAGGCGGGCTCTTAGCGACGTTTACAGTGACCATCGCCCTAAGCGCGGTTCTCCTGCCTGAAGATGTGGAAGAACGAGAGACCTTCCTGGTGCGCTGGATACGGAAATCCTACCGGCCTGCCCTGCAGTTCGCTCTGGCGAACCGAATTCTGGTCCTTGGCAGCGTCGGGTCGTTTTTCGCCATCGCCGTCCTCGCGGCAGGCGCCTTGGGTCTTGAGTTCCTGCCGCATTTGGAAGAGGGCAATTTTTGGATCCGCGCTGAGATGCCGGCGTCTATTTCGCTTGAGGCGTCCAACGCCTATGTCAACCGCATGCGCGCCGTTATGCTGCGCTATCCGGAAGTGATCACCGTCGTGTCCCAACATGGTCGCCCGGACGACGGCACGGACACCACAGGCTTTTTCAACGCCGAGTTCTACGTACCCCTAAAGCCCTTCGATACGTGGCCGAACCATATCAGTAAGGCTGATCTCACCACTAAAATGAACGCCGAGCTGGAAGCAGCTTTTCCAGGGGTCGACTTCAACTTTTCACAGAACATCCAAGACAACGTGGAAGAGGCGGCGTCCGGCGTAAAAGGGGAAAACTCGGTCAAGTTATTTGGGCCGGATCTTGAAACGCTTTCAAAGACGGCGGATCAGATCAAGACGGTTATGGCCACGGTTCCGGGCATCGCGGATCTCGGCGTCTTCAACTCACTGGGACAGCCGACGGTCAAGATCGACGTCGACCGCGCCCGCGCCGCCCGTTACGGCTTAGCCCCTGGCGATATCAACGCCGTCGTGCAGACGGCTATTGGCGGACAATCCGCTGGCAACCTCTACGAAGACGGCAGCGACCGCAATTTCCCCATAATGGTCCGCCTTGATCCGAAGGACCGGCAGAGCCTCGAGTCTATCCGCCGCATTCCAGTGGCGGCGCCGGGGGTGAACGGCGGCCCTCCCGTCTCGATCCCTTTAAGCGACGTCGCCGAAGTGAAATTCGTTTCCGGGGCCTCCTTCATCTATCGCGAGAACCAGGAACGGTACGTCCCCATCAAATTCTCGGTGCGCGGACGTGATCTTGGCGGAGCGGTCCTGGACGCGCAGACGAAAGTCGCCCGCGACGTGAAGATGCCTGGCGGTTATCACGTGGAGTGGGTGGGGGAACTGGGCGATCTTCAGAACGCCCTCGCCAGGCTTGAGGTGGTCGTGCCCATCAGTCTCCTTGTCATGGCCCTTCTCCTTTATGTGAACTTCTCCCTGGTGAGCGACACGTTGCTTTCCATCAGCGTCATCCCGATGGCCGTTATCGGCGGGATTCTCGCCCTCTTCGTCACCCACACGCCGATGAGCGTTTCCGCGGCCATCGGTTTCATCGGTCTTTTTGGCGTCTCGGTGATGAACGGCATCATCGTGGTAAGTTCGTTCAACAGCTTCGTCGCTGTCGGAAAACCACGTCGTCAGGCGATTGAGGAGGCCTGCGAAAACCAACTGCGGCCGGTGTTGATGACGTGTTTCGCAGCGTGCGTGGGGCTGCTTCCGGCAGCCTTCGCCACTGGGATCGGGTCTCAGGTGCAAAAGCCCTTGGCCCTTGTGGTCGTGGGCGGCATCCTTCTAGCGCCGTTCCTGATCATGTTGGCGCTGCCAGTCCTCATCGACATGTTCTCACAACGCGTACCGCCCCCAAGTCTCGGCTCTGCCGAACAGCCCGACCTTCAGGGCGCGGAGTAGTCTGATGCCCAAGATCAGCAACGCTGCAACCTTGAGGACGCTAGGCGGCTTGGCGGCGCTGCTGCTGGCCAGCGGGTGCGCCGTCGGTCCCAACTTCCATCGCCCCTCAACGCCAGAAACCGCCGGCGTTTCAAAAAATCCTCCCACCAGCATCGTGGGCGGCGGCTTAAGCCAAACCCTGCAACCTGGCGCCGATGTGCCTGCACAGTGGTGGACGCTCTATCAATCGCCGCCGTTAAACCGGTTGGTTGACGCAGCGTTGAAGGCGAACCCGGATATCGAGGCGGCGCAGGCGGCCTTGCGGTCCGCGCATCAACTCTATCTCGCCGAGCGCGGCGCGCTTCTGCCGACTGTGGATATCGGCGGTTCGGCGACCCGCCAGAAGGCTTCGGGCGCCTTGTCGCCTCCGCTCAGTACGACACAGCTCCAGTTCAACCTCTATAACGTTGAAGCCGATGTGGGTTTCACGCCCGATGTGTTCGGCGGGACGCGGCGGCAAATCGAGTCGACGGCGGCCCAAGCTGAAGCGCAACGGTTCGTCACCGAAGCGACCTTTCTCACGCTCACCGCTAATGTGGTGACGGCGGCGATCCAGGCTGCTGGGCTCTCGGATCAGATCAAGGCTGCAAAGGCCGCCATTGCTGACGAGAGCGACATCCTCGAGCTCATGCGGCGCCAGCAGGCGGTGGGTCAGACCGGCGGGGCCGACGTCGCTGCCCAGGAGGCTTTGCTCGCGCAGACCGAGCAGGCTTTGCCGCCTTTGAATAAGCAACTCGCGCAGACCCTGGATCAACTCGCCGCTCTGACCGGGCGCTCTCCGGCGGAGGCCCTGAATGAAGCGGTCGATCTGAACGCCTTGAGCCTCCCGGCGGCCTTGCCCCTCAGTCTTCCCGCCAAACTTGTAGAGCAACGCCCCGACATCCGGGGTGCGGAGGCTAATTTGCACGCCGCCAGCGCTCAGGTTGGCGTCGCTATCGCGGCGCGACTGCCTAGTTTTGCATTGACGGCAAGTTACGGCGGGGCGTCAACTGCGATCGGTCAAGTGCTGAGCCAACCCGATAGCCTCTGGGTCCTTGGGGCCAGTTTCAGCCAGCCTATTTTCCAGGGCGGCGCCCTTTATCACAGGCAGAAGGCGGCTGAGGCGAGCCTGGATCAAGCTAAGGCGCAGTACCGTTCAACCGTCCTGTCCGCCCTCCAGAACGTGGCGGACGCCCTTGCGGCGCTGCAAGCTGACGCCGACGCGCAAAGCGCCGCGGATAGAGCCGAACTCGCCGCGCAGCGAAGCCTGACCATCGCAAAGAAGCAGTTCGAAGTCGGCGACACGAGCCGGGTCGCTCTATTGAACGCTGAACAGGCCTACGAGCAGGCCCTCATCGCCCTGGCGCAGGCGCGCGCCAACCGTTTCGCGGATACGGCAGCCCTCTATCAGGCGCTTGGTGGGGGTTGGTGGAACCGACACGAAACATAAGGCGCCCGAGTGTTCACGCGCGCCCAACGGTCGGTTCTTCTCCCCTCGTGACATTGGCCGTTGACGCCAGCGCTTGAAGGCCGAAGAACCCAAATCGCTGCGCGGCGCCTACCCCGTCTCCACGCCTTTCCCTCGCGCTCCCAAACCACTTCCACAGCCCAAGGGCGCGGCGCCGCCGCCCTTGATGACGGAGCGCGTGAGAAACCGTCGCTCACGTCCGTTGTCCAGGGAGAACATGCCGCCCCGACCTGGCACAGCGTCGATGATGAGCGCGGCGCCGGCCCACGCCTGGGCCTGAAGGGCGCCGATGTAGACGCCCGCCCCGTCGATCTCGCCGAGCTTCACATCCCTGTCCCCAAGGATGAAGTCGCCCACGGGATAGCACATGGGCGAGGAGCCGTCGCAGCACCCGCCCGACTGATGAAACAGGACCGGCCCGTGGTCGGCGACGATCTCCGCGAGCAGAGCCCGGGCCGCCGGCGTGGCCGTCACAAGACTGTCCGCCTCTTCGCTCATGAACATCCTAAGGCCAAAGCCTAGCGGTCGCCCGCTCCGGCCGCCCATTGTCCCTTATGCCGCGCCCCTAGAAAAAGCCGAGCTTGTTGGGGCTGTAGCTGACGAGAATGTTTTTCGTCTGCTGGTAGTGGTCGAGCATCATCTTGTGGTTCTCCCGCCCGATGCCCGACTGCTTATAGCCGCCAAAGGCCGCGTGGGCCGGATAGGCGTGGTAGCAGTTGGTCCAGACCCGTCCGGCCTTGATCCCCCGACCCATGCGGTAGGCGCGGTTGGAATCGCGGGTCCAAACGCCGGCGCCGAGCCCGTAGAGGGTGTCGTTGGCGATCTCGAGGGCGTCTTCCTCGGTTTTGAACGTCGCGACCGAAACCACCGGCCCAAAGATCTCTTCCTGAAACACCCGCATCTTATTATGGCCCTTGAGGACGGTCGGTTTGACGTAGAAGCCGCCGGCCAGATCGCCGGGGAGCTCAGCGCGTCCGCCTCCGGTGAGAACTTCAGCCCCCTCCTGACGCCCGATGTCGAGGTAGCTCAAAATCTTCTCGAGCTGCTCGCCCGACGCCTGGGCGCCGATCATGGTGTTCGGATCGAGGGGATCGCCCTGGCGGATCGCTTGGACGCGCTTCAGCGCCCGCTCCATGAAGGCGTCGTAAATGTCCTCCTGGATCAGGGCGCGGCTTGGGCAGGTGCACACCTCCCCCTGGTTCAGGGCGAACATGGCGAAGCCTTCCAGCGCCTTGTCGAAGAAGGCGTCGTCCTCGGCCATGACATCCTTGAAGAAGATGTTGGGGGATTTGCCGCCGAGCTCGAGGGTCACCGGGATCAGATTTTGGCTGGCGTACTGGCTGATGAGCCGGCCCGTGGTGGTCTCGCCGGTGAAGGCGATCTTGGCGATCCTATGGGACGAGGCGAGGGGCTTGCCAGCCTCCAGCCCAAACCCGTTGACGATGTTGAGAACCCCCGCAGGCAGGAGATCCGCCACAAGCTCGGCCCAGACCAGGATGGAGGCCGGGGTCTGCTCTGCAGGCTTTAGGACGACGCAATTGCCGGCCGCCAGGGCCGGCGCAAGCTTCCATGTGGCCATGAGGAGCGGGAAGTTCCACGGAATGATCTGGCCTACGACGCCCAGGGGCTCATGGAAGTGGTAAGCGACCGTGTCGTTGTCGATTTCCGAAATTCCCCCTTCTTGAGCCCTTATCGCTCCGGCGAAGTACCGGAAATGGTCGATGGCGAGGGGCAAGTCCGCAGCTGTGGTCTCGCGAATGGGCTTGCCGTTGTCCCAGCTCTCAGCCTCGGCGAGGAGCGCCAGGTTCTCCTGCATGCGCCCGGCGATGGCGTTCAAAATTTCCGCCCGCTCAGCGACGCTGGTCCGGCCCCAGGCGCCGGCGGCGGCGTGGGCCGCGTCCAGGGCCTTCTCTACGTCGGCCGCATCTGAGCGCGCCACCGAGCAAAGGATCTCGCCGTTCACCGGAGAGGGGTTGTCAAAATACCGTCCCGCCGTCGGAGCGACCCACGCGCCGCCGATGAAGTTGTCATAGCGGGTGTTAAACCGCGGCTTGGCGGTGCGGATGAAGTCAGGCTTGGTCATGGCGGATCCTGTGTCTCGTCCCTTGGAGGGCCCTCTTTCGACACGCCGTACGGCGTCGGGGCCGCTCTCAAGGCGCATCAAATCCCTCCTCGCTCCCGGCTGCAACGGCTGGCAGGCAAAAACCTGTGCGTTCGGATCCAGGCGCGTCGTAGGCGCGGATCAGGCAGGGGTTCTGGTCTTGCTCAGCGCGGCCGCAGGCTGGGCTGGGCTCCAGCGCGCCAGGGCGGCGAGAAGCTCCATGGCGATGAGGGGCTTGGCCACCTCATCATCGAAAAGCTCGGCCCAGGCGGGCTTGGGTCCGGCCGCGCCCGCTTCCGCCGAAAACGCCAAAATCGCCGTGGATTGGTTAGGGCCCTGACCCGAGCGGATGATCTGCGTCGCCGTGGGGCCGTCCACGTCGGGCATCCGGATGTCCATAAGGATCACGTCGAACCTATCGCCCCCCGCCAGGAGGACCGCCTCGGCCCCTCCGCTCGCTTCGGCGACGCTGACGCCAAAGGGGGAGGCGATCACCCGCGTGAGCTCGCGGTTGATGGGGTTGTCGTCCACCACAAGGAGCCGCATGCCCTGGAGCCGGTCGGTCATGTCGAAGTCGATATCCGCCCCGTGACGGTCGCGCCGCTCTTCGTAGGGCGCGCAGGGCATCTCCAGCCAGAAGGTCGAGCCCTCCCCAGGAACGCTCGTGACCCCGACCTGCCCACCCATGGCGTCCGCGAGGCCTTTGCAGATGGCGAGCCCAAGGCCCGTGCCGCCAAAGGTTCGGGTGGTGGAGGCGTCCACTTGGGAGAAGCGCCGGAAAAGCTTGGCCAGGCGCTCCTCTGCAATACCGGGACCCGTGTCCGTCACCGCGTAGCGCAGGCGAGCCTCGTTTTGGTCGTAACTCGCCTTGAGCGTCACCTCGCCGCGGGCGGTGAACTTCACGGCATTGGAGAGGAAGTTCAAGAGAATCTGGCGCACGCGCATCTCGTCCACCAGGACCGTTGTGGGCAATGCGCCGCTCTCATAACGGCAGGCTATGCCCTTTGTCTCTGCCTGAGGGCCAAGGAGCTCGAGGGCCGCGACGGCGAGGCGGGAGGGATCCACCGGCCGCGGCTCAATCTCCACCTGGCCCGCCTCAAGCTTGGAGAAATCGAGGATGTCGTTGACGGTGGTGAGGAGCGTGCGGCTCGCGTCCCCGATCCGATGCAACCAGCGTCGCTCCTCGCCGGCGAGGCGGGCGCGCTCCTCCAAGAGGTCGGCGAACCCGATGATGCTGGTGAGGGGCGTGCGCAGCTCATGGCTCATGTTGGCGAGAAACTCGCCCTTCACCGCCGCAGCGGCCTCCGCAGCGTGCTTGGCCTCGGCGAGATTATCCTCCAGCGCCCGGCGCAGGGTCACGTCACGGAACACGGTGATGACTTCAACTGGGCCGCCGTCAACGCCGGGAACCAGGGTCGGATTGCCTTCCATCCAGGCAAAGCCGCCATCCTTGCGCATGACCCGATATTCCCGGCGCACGGTCCGGTTGATGGGCGCGCCCCGGAAGAGGTCGGCGACGATGGTCTCGGCGTAAGCGCGGTCATCAGGATGGGTGAACTCGATGGTCTTTCGCCCGATAAGCTCCTCAGGCTCCCACCCCATAAGGCGGCAAGCGGGAGAGACGTAGAGCATGACGCCGCCCGCGGTCATGCGGATGATCACGTCCGTGGCGTTCTCCGCGATGAGGCGATAGAGGGCCTCGCTCTTGGCCACGCTGCGCCGCGCGGTTTCGACTTCGGTGACGTCCTGGACGATGGCCATGATGACCGAAACGGATCCGGCGCTGTCCCGCTCGGGATCCACCTTGATGTTCAAAAACCGCTCTTCGCCGGTGTCCTGACGCCGCGCCCTCGCCACATAGTTCGAGCTGGCCCCCATAAGGCCCGAGCGCGTGCCTTCCTCAACGATGGGGATGTCCCTGGCGTCGATGAGATCGCTAAGATCGAAATCATTGGCGTCGAAACGGGCCGCATCGACGCCGAACATGGAGTAGAGCTCCGGCGACCAGGACCTGTGCCCCGAGGCCACATCGAGCCTCCAGTAGCCCAAGCGGCCGATCCGCGCGGCGGTCCGGGCCATGGCGTCGGAGGCGAGGGCGCTGCGATAGGCCTCGTCAAGTTTCGCCAGGGACTGGGTCAGGTTTGCGTTGAGCCGCCGTCGGTCAGCCGCGGCGACGGCCACGGGTAAAACCGAGAGGGTTGTTGTCGCGAGGAAGACCTGCAGCGCCATAAGACGCTCCACCATGTCTCCGCGAACCAGGCTTGCTGGACCGAGACCTAGGGTGGTGAAGGTCAGGGCCATGGCCGCCGTCAGGAGGAGGCCGAGGGCGGTAGAGCTCACATCGGCGAAGAGCGCCAGGGGCAAGAGCGCCGGCATGGCCATGAACAGGAACGGATATTTTGTCTGCACGAGGACGGTGATCATCACGGCGCAGAGGATGCCGTACATGGCCAGAACCTCTGGCGACGTGGCGCGGCGCAGGCACTGAAGCACCCCATGGGTGGTGATGGAGTTCAGTACGGGAAAGAAGATCAGCATGCCGAGGCTGTCGGCGAGGGCCCAGTCCAGCGCCCGCGCGAGGAAACCCGCGCCGGGTTGCTGGCCCGTCGTCAGGAGAGCCCCGACCACGCCGGTCGCCGCCGGTGTAACGACGCCGCAAACGGCGATAAAGGCGGCCAGGGTGCGGCGGTTGGCGATGTCGGCGGGTTGCGGCGCGAGGGCTCGCAGCGCCAGCGTGGCGAAGCCGGCTTCAAATATGTTGCAACTCGTAAGGCCAAGCGCGTCGCCGAGGGCGTCGCCGCTGAGGAGATCCGCCGCGGCGTTTCCAAGGAACGCTGCAATCAGGGGCGCCGCAAGGGGGGCGCCGGCACGGCGGGTGAGGAAGGCGAGGAGCACGGCGTTGGCGGGCCAGACCGCGGCGATCCGGCCCTCTTCGCGGGTCAGCCAGATGGAGACGTAGGCGAGGCAGAAGACGGCGGCGCCGATGGCGAGAGCTGATAAGGCGCCCGAGCGGTCTTCACGATGGTGCAACGCGGACGCTCTTGACTTCATCGTCACCAAACTCGCGATGCGCCGCCAATGGCCCCTCGCTGGCTAAAACTTGACTACCGCCCGCCAAAGAGCGGTTCGCCGGGGTCGCTTGCAGTCGTCATAATGTCGCATAATGGCGCTCTGCGAGTCATGACGACCTTTTTCTTTCTCGGCTAGCGGACGAGAGTGCAGGAAAAAGACGCGCTAGACGAAACGGGTCGTAATCCCAATCTCTCCTGGCGAGCGCGCAATCCTCCACCGTCCTTATCCTGCGCTCGGGAGACCCCGCCCTTGACCGCGATCGCCGCACAGTCGTCAAAGCCGCCCGCGGCGCCCTGGGTTTACGGTCTCCTGGGCCTTATTCCCTTTCTGGGCTGTGGAGCCGCGGCTCTAATCGGACCCGTCAGCCTACGTCCTGAGGCCGCGGCCGTGGAGCGGCTCTACGCGGCGCTGATTCTCTCCTTCCTCGGCGGCGCCCGTTGGGGTCTTGAAATCCCGCGGCCAAGCCCCCGCACGCTGATTATCAGCGCCTCCATGGCGCCCACCCTTGTGGGGTTCGGGCTTTGCCTTGCGCCCCTTTCAGGGGCGGGGTTTCTTGGCCTCGCGTTGGCGTTCCTCGCGCAGTTCATCTGGGATTTCCGAGCTGCCGACGCTCCCTCTTGGTATCCGGCCTTGCGCGCGGTCCTCACCGCCGGCGCAGTCTTATCCCTCATCCTATGCGTCGCCGCCGTTGGGCTTCGCCCGTGAGTCTACGCCAGGCGTTTTGGCGTCGGCACGGCGGACGGCGGGCATGAAATCCAGGGACGGACGCACGGTGAAGAAGGCGAATCTGCCGCAAAAGCCTTGCCTCGCCTGCGCAAAACCCATGGTCTGGCGCAGGAAATGGGCCAAGGATTGGCATGCGGTGAAATTCTGTTCGGAGCGGTGTCGCCGCCAAGGCGTGCGGTGAGGCGCTAGAGAAAAGCCCTTAGGGGGCTTAGCCGCCCTGAAAAACGAAGTGGGCGGCGTAGGCCAGGAGCGCGACAGCCGCACAGGCGAGACAAGCGACGACACAGGAGAAGGCGAGGTCGTGGCGCTCAAACCAGCGCCAGATTAAGAGCGGCGCGCCAGACGGCGGGGTCTGCGCCGCCTCCTCAGGGACGCTTTCGAAGCGACCGGGCGTGGGGTGTGAGCGCTGGGGTGGGCGCTGGAAGCGGGAGGGCGCAGGACCGCTGGATCGCACCTTGGGCGCGTTTCTTCGTCCCTTCTGCTCGAGCGGCATTGATCCTGATCCTCGACGGACTCACCCGCAGCAACGGGCGGGGAGGCCGGGAGTTCCCCAATTCCGCTGTTTTGATGCGGACGTGGCGCCCCTGCGTCACTCCAGCGTCACATAATTTTGGGGTCCCGCCACATGGCCCAAATGAGGGGGCCGCCCGGCGCCGGCTTGTAGTCGGCAATGATTTCGAAGCCGTGCCTCTGGTAGAGGGCGAGGTTGCGCGGCGTCGCCGTCTCTAAAAAAGCCGCCCGGCCGGCGGCGTCCAGGCCCTCGGCGCGGGCGGCCAGAAGACGTGATCCGATCCCCCCGCCTTGCAGCTTGGGATGAACGCCCAGGAACCAGAGGTAATCGTGGGGCCGGTCCATGGGATGGCCTGCGTCCATGCGCTCCCTCAGCTTCAAAAGCCTTGAGAACCGCCCAAGGCCTGTCGCATTCAACAGCATGGGTAAGGCGCGCAGTTCGCGATGCAGGGGCTGTCCGCCCAGCTTTTCCGACGGGATCCAAACGGCCGCCGCGCCCCCGTCGGCCGGGCGATCGATGTCGCCGTCGGGCAGTGCGGCTTCACGCAGGATCACCCGAAAGAAACGCCGCCGCGCAGCCTCGCGCTTGGCGTCAGTGCGCATGAACCAGGAGAAGATGGGGTCTTCGACGAAGGCCGCCGTCAAATCCTCCGCCGCCGCATCCACATCTTCGGCGGCGGCCTTGGTCGGGGTCTCCGCCTGTTTCTTTATCCGTTCCAGATCCATTTAGCGCCCCTCCGGCGGCGACCCTAGGACGCAAAACCCACCCTGTCATCCGCCCTGACGGCCCACCACGGCCCTGGTCAGTGCGCCGTTAAAGCGGCGTCGTGGAAGGGATCCGTCGCTGACGGCTGGGTCGGAAGGACGTTGCGGGGCAAGGGCGTCTCGCTCTCGGCGGCGTCGAGAAGGAGGGTGGCGAGGACTACCGCGGCCTGACGCAGATCATCGCCCCTCAGATGGTCATAGGTGTCAAGGTTGGTGTGGTGGGTGCGACTTCCATAGTCCAGGGGGTCCTGGATGAACTGAAACGCCGGAAGGCCCAGTTTGACCATGAAAACATGGTCGGTGCTGCCCGTGGGCGAGGAGGCCACCGTCGCGGCGCCAAGATTGCTAAGGGGGGCGAGCCACGCCTTGAGCATGGGCTCGGCGGCGAAATTACCCTCCGAGTAGATCCCGCGGATTTTCCCAGACCCGTTGTCAATGTTGAAATAGCCGTCCATTTGCGCAAGCCCGGCCAGGGGGACGATGGGAAAGGAATCGCTCGCATAATAGGGCCCGAGATCCGCGCTTTTGGGGTCCGTGGGGCGCTTGGCGAGGACCGTGTTCACATAGGCGAAGGAGCCCAGAAGACCTTCCTCCTCCCCCGCCCAAAGGGCGAAGCGAATGGTGCGTTTGGGTTTGACGTGAAGGGCGGAGAGAATGCGTGCGGCCTCCATGACCACCACGGCGCCCGCGCCGTTGTCCGTGGCGCCGTCGGCGGCGACCCAGCTATCCAGGTGGGCGCCCGCCATGACATAGCCAGCCTTGGGATCGGCGCCCTTGAGGTCGGCTAGGACGTCGTAGGCCTTGGGGTCAGCGTCCTCAAAATGCACATTGTTGTCGATTTCGAGCTTCACCTCTCCAACCTTGAAGAGGCGGGCGAGGCGGCGATAATCCTCCGCCGCGAGCTCTACAGCCGGCAGCTTGGGCGTCGCACCGATGGAGTAGCCAGAGCCCTCGCCGTGGACGAGGCCGTCGTCGCTCCTGGACATGGTGACGGAGGCGAGGGCGCCTTCACTCGCGAGGAAGCCGTCGAGCGTCATGCGGAAACGGGCGCGCTCGAGCCGGCTTTGAAGGCTGTCCGGATCGTACGACGGTTCCCGGTAGGCGCTGATCTGCTGAAGGTCTACGTCCGTGAGGCGCTTGAAGGCCGGCGCAGTTTCGTCGACGGGCGGCGCCGGAACGCTGACAAGGACGATCTTGCCCTTGAGCTTGCCCTTCCAGACGTCGAAATCCTTTGGGCTGGCGAGGGGCGCCAGGATGATGGGGGCCGACAAAGGCCCATTAGTCGGCGGCGTCCATGCGGTCGGGATAGCCCGAAGCTCTAGGGGGCGCGGTGCGATCATCCTGACGTGCGACGCTTCAATCCACCAGCCCCGCCCGAAGAGGAACGGGAGGGTCCTCACATCGTCAAGGCCGAAGCTCTTAAACTCCTCCTGGGTCCAGTGCTCTGCCTTGCGCATGGCTGGCGAGTTGGTCATCCGCCCCCCGATCTCATCGTCGAGGTGGCCGGCGAGGGCCAGAACCTGGCTGTGGTTGAACCCTTGATCGGCGATGGCGTTGATGGTCTGGCCGTCGACGCCTGCAGCCAGGGCCGGCGCCGCCATCAGGAGGAAGAGCGCGGCCGCGGCCGCGGCTCGCTGTTTAGCTGATGGATTTGTCAAAATCGCCCCCGGGTTCGCGCCCGAACAGAGCCTAGCGGGGGCGCCGTGGTGGGCGCAAGGCGAACGCGTGCATCGCCGCAAGGGCGGGATTAGATCTTTTCGGAGACTTTGATCGCCGCCTTGCAGCCGATGCGGATGGCTGCGGCGAGGAGGGGATAGCCGGGCGCGTCCCGGGCGCCGGCGTCAACAGCCTGGTCGCGGTGACTGAGCTCGTCTTCGCGGAACGCGCCGAGGGCTTCGGCGAGGACCGGTTCGGCGTCGCGCAGCTCGTCCACCTGACCGGCGTAATGCCGTTCGATAACGCTCTCCACGGCCTCGGTGCAGGCGTGGGCCGCCTTCTCCCCAAGGAGGGCGGTGCCGGCGCCGAGGGCGAACCCGGCCGCCCGCCAGAGGGGGGCGAGAAGGGTCGGGCGAACGCGGCGATCGGCCAGGAGCGCCTCAAAGGCGCTGAGGTGCGCGGCTTCGTGGGCCTCCATCTCCGCAAGCACTGCTGAGATCGCCTCCCGGTCCCTGCCGCCGGAGAAGACCGCTCTCTGGCCGCGATAGATATGAACTGCGCCCAGCTCGCCGGCGTGATCTACCCGCAGGATTTCTGCGAGCCTGGCCGCCCCAGCGCCTGGGCCCGGACCGGGCAGAGGCCGTGAGCGAGGGTGGCGGGCGGGCGCGGCGGCGTCGGTCATGGACGGTCAGCCTTTCTCAGTCCGAGGTAAAGGACATAGGCGCCGACCGCCGAAAGCGCCAGGGCGCAGAGACAGTTCCATCCGGCCATGGACAGGCCAAAGAGGCGCCAGGCGGCGACGTCGCACTGGATGATCCTTTGCGGTTTGCCCGAAAGGAGGGCCTGCATGTCGGCGACGCCGACCGGACGCACGCCTGCGCTCGTGCAGCTCAGTGGCCCCGGCCAGAACTTCCACTCAACCCCCGCGTGGAAGGCGGCGACGCCAGCTTCCAGGAGCAGGAGTGCAGTGATGAGGGCGCCGGCTACGACGGCGAGGGAGGGCTTGAGGCGGATGAGCCCTGTCAGCACGAGACCGCTCCAGACGACGGCCCAGTAGACATCCCGCTGTTTCAGACAAAGCTCGCACGGCGGGTAGCCGCCGAAGGTTTCGAAGGCGTGGGCTATGGCCAGGAGCGAAAGCGCGCCGAGGGCGGCGAAGAGGGGCCAGCGGGCGACAACGACGTCGGATGTCAAAAGGGTGCGCTCCAGCGGGGAAGAACCAGTTAGGGATGGAACTTGAGGATGAGGACGCCTCCGACCAAAAGGACCGCCACAGCCGAGATCACCAGGGCGAGACGCCGCTCGATGAACGATCGGATGGGCTCCCCAAATAGCCGAAGTAGGCCAGCGACGGTGAAGAATCGGGCGCCGCGGATCAGGGCGGAGGCGATGAGAAAGGTGGGATAGGGAAAATGGGCGAAACCCGAGGCGATTGCGATGAGCTTGTAGGGGATGGGGAGGGCGATGAGAAGAAGTCCAAACTGGCCGTAGAGGTGGCGGAAGGCGTCGAGGCCGTGGGCGTTTCCCGTGAGAGACAGGATCGCCTGGCCCACCGGCTCTACGAAATAGCCAATGCAATACCCCACCGACCCGCCGCAGACGGAGGCCACGAGGGTCACGCCGGCGTAGACGAAGGCGCTCTTGGGCCGGGCCAGCACCATGGGCATGAGCATGAGGTCGGGCGGGATGGGAAAGAACACCCCCTCGCAGAACGCCTCGAGCGCGAGCCAAAATACGGCGTAGCGTGTGGCTGCAAGCCGCATCAGCTGATCATACGACGATCGGATCACAGGCGTTCCTTTGGCGGCGACCGCCTTGGGGGCGGCGTTAGGGTCGTTGGGCGGCGGGGCCGCAGGGACAACTTCCGCTCGCCTTCCGCGTTCGGATCACGTCCCCTTGACCGCCTACCCGTTGTGAACGGGGTCAGTCCAGCTTAGATCGTAGGGGAGAGCCGTGGGGGCGCGGCTGGCATCAATCTCAGGATCTAAAGGGCGCGACGCCATGGCTGATCTCTTCGACAACCCCCTTGGGACCGACGGCTTTGAGTTCGTCGAGTTCACGGCCCCCGACCCCGCCCTTATCGCAGCGCAGTTTGAGCGCATGGGCTTCACCGCCGTGGCGCGACACCGATCCAAGGACGTGGTGCGCTATCGCCAAGGCGACATCAATTTCCTTCTCAACATGGAGCCCTCGGGGCAGGCGGCTAAGTTCCGACATGAGCGCGGCCCCTCCGCCAACGCCATGGCGTTTCGGGTGCGCGACGCCGCTCGCGCCCTCGCCCTCGCCGTGGAGCGCGGCGCGACCCCCGTGGAGGGTCCGGTCGGCCCGATGGAGCTCAACATTCCCGCCATTGAGGGCATTGGCGGCGCTTATCTCTATCTTGTGGACCGCTATGGGGCTCAGGAGATTTATGACGTCGACTTCAAGCCCATCCCCGGCGCTGACGCCCTCGCCGCAGAACGCTCGGTGGGCCTGACCTACCTCGACCACCTGACCCACAACGTCCAGCGCGGCAACATGGCCAAATGGGCGCATTTCTACGAGAGCATCTTCAATTTCCGCGAGATCAGATACTTTGACATCGAGGGCTCTCAGACGGGTCTCTTCTCCAAGGCCATGACCTCGCCCGATGGGAAGATCCGCATCCCCCTCAACGAAAGCCAGGACGAGCACTCCCAGATCGAAGAGTTCCTGCGCGAGTATCATGGGGAGGGTATTCAGCACCTCGCCCTGGGCACGGACGACATCTTCAAATCCGTCGGCGAGATGCGCGCCCGGGGCATTCGCTTTCAGGACACCCTCGACGCCTATTTCGACGGCATCGACGCCCGCATCCCCGGTCACGGCGAGGATGTGGAGCGCCTGCGCGCGAACCGCATCCTCGTTGACGGCGCCCCGACCGAAGGCCAGGGGTTGCTGCTCCAGATTTTCACAGAGAACGCCGTGGGGCCCATCTTCTTCGAAGTGATTCAGCGAAAGGGCAACGACGGCTTCGGCGAGGGGAACTTCAAGGCCCTGTTTGAGAGCCTTGAACTCGACCAGATTCGGCGCGGCGTCCTGTCCGCCAAGGCGGTCCAGCCGGCGTGAAGCCCGGTGCAGACGCCGATCTTGAGGCCATGGCGGCGGACGAGCTTGTCCGCGCCTGCACCCTGAGTTGGCGCGCCCTTTCACGCGTCCTGCCTTGGGGCGACACCTACGACGGCTACGCGCCGTCCGGACGCGCGGTCATGGTGGAGCGGACCTACGTGTGGGCCAACGGGGAGGGCGGCGATATCCTTGCGGAGGTCGTGGTAGCTCCAAGCACCGTCCTCTACGACCGGGGCGCCCGCGTTTCGACGATCATCCCTGCGCCCCGACGCGGCACTGGGGGCGACTGAAGGCGAGGTCTTTTTCAGCTTTCACGCCCGGCGTTGACGTGTCACCACTGGCCGATGAAGCTCGCCTCCCTCAAATCCGGGCGCGACGGCGCTCTGGTGATCGTGTCCTCGGACCTCGCCTGGTATACGCCGGCGGACGCCGTCGCGCCGACGCTTCAAGCGGCCTTGGACGATTGGGAGCGGTGCGAACCCATGCTGCGGGCGCTGGCCGCGAGCGTTGAGACCGGCGGGGTGCCGCGCGAGCGGTTCCACGAACACGAGGCGGCCTCCCCGCTCCCCCGAGCATTTCAGTGGGCGGACGGGTCCGCCTACGTCAACCACGTCGCCCTGGTGCGTCAGGCGCGGGGCGCGGAGATGCCGCCGAGCTTCTGGACCGATCCTTTGTTCTATCAGGGCGGGTCCGACGGGTTCTTGGGGCCTCGGGAGGGCATACCCCTCGCTGATCCCGCCTGGGGCCTTGATCTTGAAGCGGAGGTGGCGGTGATCGTCGGCGACGTTCCGGCCGGCGCCGATCGGGAGACGTCCCTGGCCGCCATTCGTCTAATTATGCTGGCTAACGACACATCTTTGCGGGGTCTGATCCCCGCCGAGCTGGAGAAGGGGTTTGGATTTTTTCAGAGCAAGCCCGCCAGCGCCTTTTCTCCAGTGGCGGTGACCCCAGACGTTCTTGGGGTCCAATGGGACGGCGCACGTCTTCACGGCGCCCTGGAGAGCTATGTGAACGGGGCAGCCCTAGGCCGTGCTGACCCCGGTGTGGACATGACGTTCGACTTCGGCGCCCTCATCCTACACGCCGCCCGCACCCGCAGTCTTAGCGCCGGAACCATCATCGGCTCAGGCACCGTCTCCAACCGTGGTGAGGACGGCGGACCCGGGCTCCCCATCGCAGAAGGCGGGGTGGGATATAGCTGCATTGCCGAACAACGCACCGTGGAGACCTTGCGTCACGGCGCCCCGCAAACGCCATTCCTGTGCCCAGGCGACACAGTCCGCATCGAAATGCGCGACGGGCGGCGCCATTCCATCTTCGGCGCCATTGAACAGACCGTCGGGCTGCCTTCAAGGGCTTAGGCCCCGCGTCATTGCGGCGGCCCGAAGGCTGCTATTGCGGTTTGCCATCTCTCTTGTAGACGGCGCCGCCCTTCATGACGAAGGAGACCGATTGGAGCCGTGTAATGTCGGCCAGGGGATCTTCCGCTACGGCGATGATGTCAGCGTAGTAGCCCGGCGCGATCCGGCCGACCCGGTCTTGCCAGCCCATGATCTGCGCGTCCGATACGGTCGCGGCCTGGATCGCCTGCAGGGGCGTCATGCCCCATTGGGTCATGGTCTTGAGCTGTTTAGCGTTCCAGCCGTGGGGATAAACGCCGGCGTCGGTGGCGAAGCCCATTTTGCAGCCGGCGAGGACAGCCTTACGGAAGTTCTGGCGCTGAAGGCGGCCGACCTGACGCTCCTTGTCGAGGGACGCCTCCTCAACCCCGTTCTTGGCCCCCTCGGAGAGAATGTAGTCGTCGTCGTAGATGTCCATGTCGAGCCAGGTTCCCCTAGCCTTGGCCATGGCCATGCCTTCGTCGTCGATGAGGGAGGCGTGCTCGATGGTGTCGGCGCCCGCGCGAATGGCGGCCTTGATGGCTTCAGTGCCGTGGTCATGCACCGCGACCTTTCGGCTCCACATGTGAGCCTCCTCGACGATGGCGTTCATCTCCTCCTGCGAGAGTTGCTGGCCTCCAACGGAATCGCCGTGGGAGAGAACCCCGCCCGAACCCATGAATTTGATCACGTCCGCGCCGTATTTGATGTTCTCGCGGACCTTCGCCCGAAGGGCCCAGGGACCGTCCGCGATCCCCTCGCCCTTGAAGTGAAACTCCCACGGCAGAAGGTTCTCGTCGGCATGCCCCCCCGTGGCGCCGAGTGGCGGTCCGGAGACCTGCATCCGCGGGCCCATGACTTCGCCTGAGTTGACCGCGTCGCGAAGCGCGACGTCCGTGAAGGCGCCGGCGCCGACGTTCCGAACGGTCGTGAAGCCAGCAAGAAGGGTGCGCCGGGCGTTGGCGACGCCCGTGATGGCTTCGCTCGGCGTTGAAACGGTGAGGGAGGAGGGCCCAGATTTCAGAGGATCAACAGTTAAGTGGACGTGGACATCGATAAGACCGGGGAGAACGGTCTCGTTGGACAGGTCGATGAGAACGGCGTCCGCGGGGGTCTTGATCGATCCTGACGGGCCGACGGCGACGATTTTCTCGCCGCGGACCAGAATGATCTGGTCTGTGAGGACCGTGCCGGTGGAGGGATCCAAAAGATGGCCAGCGTGGATCGCCTCCACGCGTTCGACTTCACCACTTTGGGCCAGGGCCTGACCCGAGGCCGCCACAATGATCGCGGCGAAGGACGCCGCTGCGACGGCTTTGGTTTTATCAATCATGGGCTTCCTCATGGGCAGGCTCGGCTCAGGCCTTCAAATCATCCTCAGCCGGACTTGGGTCGCTGAGCCCGTCTGCAGGGGAGAGGATCGATCCGTTCGCCTTTGCGCGCAGGGCCGCCTTACGACGCAGAAGATTGGCCCGCAGAGCGGCGGCGCGACGTAGGTCGCGGTCTTCGGATGCCGGGGCGCCGCCAGGCTGAGGGCCGTGTTCGTCTCTCACGGTCGACGGGTGCTTGGGATCATGCAAGAGGTCAAGCGCGATTCTGCTTTCCCTTCGCAGAAGCTTTCGCTATACGCCCGACCTCCCCGCCGCCGTAGCTCAGTGGTAGAGCGCATCCTTGGTAAGGCTGAGGTCGACAGTTCAATCCTGTCCGGCGGCACCATTTTCCCCTTGTTTATCAAGGGTTAGAAGTAGGCCTCAACCAACTTTCCACATGGGGAAAGGGGAACGAGGCCAGAACTTTCCCCGTCAACTGGGGAGAAACTGGGAACCTTTGTTCGTGGGATGTTCTAAGCCAGCGCATTGATCGACGGCGCCAAGTGGCTAACATTAAAGTGGGTGTATCGCTGAACCATCTCCAACGAGCCGCTTGCTCGACGGGTGAGCCGCTGGGGTTTAGCCTAAGAATGTAGAGGTCATTGGGCTCCTCAAACGCCGCGAGCCCCGAATAGAAAACCGACCCGGACCGATCGAGAAGCGTCTCGGGGACGCATTTAAGCAGCGCGGGAAAGAGCGTCATCGGCAAAGGCTAGATCATTTTCCAATCAGTCCGCGGAACGGCCTGAGCGGACGGCTTCAACCCTCTCTGGCAACTCATCGATCGTGCAAGGTGGGACCAGCGTGCGCACGGACTTTATTGAAATCGATCTGGCCGATGGCGGCAGATCGACAGTGGGGACGACAGAAATCCCACTGCATAGGATCTCGATGGTCCGCCGTTTCGTCTGCGACCGGATGGTCCCCGAAGGTGTACATGTGAGCGAACCGGCCGGGGTCGGCGATCCAATCCGCGCCATCCCATCGGCCAGTCCTGGGCGCAATATCGAACCGCCTGTCGCTGAGTAGCTTCGGCGGCGACCATGTCTGTTTCGCGGACGACTGCTTGATCTCAAGCCGAGTTCCGTCGGCGTGCTCGAAGTCCCACGCCGCCCAATCGAGTGAAACCCAGCGCCATCCACTTGGCAGGACGAGGTCTATCATCGCCTCGACAACCATACCTCGAAGGTTGTTCTGCACCAGCGGCTTGCCAAAGGCGGCGTCAGCAACATGACGCGCCACTGCACCCGTATCGATCTTCCTCATGAACGCCTCGAACAACGCGAGAATACGCTACAACGGGCGACCATAGCGGGCCAAGTGATCGCTAAGGCTAAGGCCATCGTCGACGCATTTGAAAGACCTCGCAACGCCTCGGAGCAGCGCTGAAGCGTTCAGCTCATGATTGCCCATTACGAGCCGTACGAAGCCTCTCTCCATCATCGCGCGGACCAACTCAAAGAGTAGTCTCGCGGTGAAATCCCCGCGCTGTCCGCCAGTGTGGGATTGAGCGCCGCGGCGACACTTTCGTTTGAACTAAGAATGCTGAGGATATCCGCCGTGAACGGCGCCCCCATCTCCCGGCAAACCTTTGCCTGCCACGATAACCCTTGTACCGTAGTTCTCGAAAAGCATTCTGGCGACCTCGAGACTGTCTCTCCAACGCGCTCAGCGCGCACGCCGTTCTGTCACGTACAACCTGGGGTCACGAAGACCTGAATGGCCCTGCACTCCAGGCGCGGCCATGATCGGGATATGCTCGCCAAACGCCGATGACGCAATTTGTACCGAAAGATCGTAGAGGGTTCTTAATTACTAGACCTGTTGCGCCCAACTGGACTTAATTCAAAAATTATATCTAGGCGGGAGTCGGATCGGTGCGATTTTGGTTGGCGATCGCGGCAATACTAATCCTTTGCGGTTGTGCAAGTGTCATATCAGCGCCGTCTCCAGAACCTCGCAAGACCGTCCATTCAAAATTCCTTCGTACACCGACTACGTCCGAGTTGAATCAATACTATCCCGCTGGAGCGAAGGCCGCCAGTATCGCTGGGACCGCAAAAGTCACGTGCAACGTTAGTGAGGCTGGCGACCTCGTTGACTGCAAAGTCCTCTCAGAAAGTCCCGTTGGCTACGGTTTTGGAGAAGCCGGACTATCGATGACGAAGCTTTTCAAATTGAGCCCAGAACTGCGTGACGGCAAACCGGTTGCAGGCGACAAATTCACTTCTAGCTTCGATTGGCACATGGAATAGTCGGCTACACTTTTCGCAGCGCCCAATGGCTCATCGCCGTTGGTCATTTCGGCCATTCCGAGAGGGGGAGAAGCACCGTGGTCCGGACCCTTCCCTTTTTAAGAGCACCTTGTTCTCGGCGCGACGGGGTTTATTGGGCCACGCGTCGTTCAGCGCCTTATTGATTGCGATGCAGAGGTTGTAGGGGCAAGCCGCAGGGGTGGCGGTTATCGAGGGGTGACCG
>Ga0116231_10005975_pt1 | contig 23607 bp, 19 predicted proteins | sample S1TSphgellanicum_2_FD_89695 | JGI IMG/M metagenome (GOLD analysis project Ga0116231, IMG submission 89695) | Host-associated microbial communities from peat moss isolated from Minnesota, USA - S1T2_Fd - Sphagnum magellanicum MG | ecosystem: Host-associated > Plants > Peat moss > Unclassified...
AAAAGTAAAGGTTTTGGGGGTGAGTGTGGCTCCTATTAAACTGGTTGGACCTATATATTTTTAATATACCTAGAATATGCCATTATTTCATAGCAAACTAAAAAATACCTTTTTATTTTAAGTGATTCCTAAAATATAGAAGAAATGATTTCCTTGGGGCTATTTGTAAGGATTTGAAATCCCAATTTTTTTTTATTGCAATTTTAGAAATTCCAACCCTTTTCTTGCTATTTGCCAAGTGTGATCTACTTAAACCACCTTAGTAAGTTACAACTTCCTATAATTAATAGTAAGCAATTTGGGGTGTGGGATTCAATCTACATCTTCATAGGAATGACTCCAAATTACATTTGTTGTATTTCATAAGCCCCTTCCTAAAAATAAAACAAGTTCAATTAGAGCATTACCAATCACTTGCTCAACCTTATAAAAAATGCATCTCAACATTTACAAGTTCACAATGTCAACATGGAGGTTATCATTAACAACAAAAAACCCCCAACAAATGGAATTGTAATGGTCAGGCTTTCATGATGTAACTTGAATTTTCATAGCTACAAGTTACATGCATAACCTCTATCATTGTGACATTACAAGGTTTGAAATACACATTTTTTGCATCTTATAGGCTTCGAACAATAGTTGAGGTTGTCAAATCAAAGAAGTTGGAGTTGATTCTGCCCACATTTTTGACAACATTAACAACATGGAATTTTTCTTTAACCATCACACAACCAAAACCTTACGCCCTACTCATAACAAGAAACCTAAACCCCATGTGTTTGTCATCACATGCACAAGGAAGAAACAAAAAATAAAAACAAAAAACTTTCAAAAGGAAAAAAATGCAAAAGGGTTAGAAGTTAAAATGGTGTTCAATTTGTGTACGACATGTGTTGAACTTGTAGAAAAATAAAAACCTTGGAGTTGCATTTGCCAACAAAAAAACCAAAAACTTTGAATTCGCACAAATTTAGATTCAATAAGAGCACAATGGATGATTCAAAGCTTTTGATTTCAATTTAACAAAAGCACAACACATAGTAGAACATAATTAGAATTTTTGTACTAATTTTGTAAGAACACAACACACAACAAAAAGATAGAAGCCTTGGAGTTGCATTGATTAATAGAAAAAACAAAAACCTTTAGTTCACACAAAAGTTCACACAACACATGAAAACTTGTAAGAGCAAAAGGAACTCATACCTAAATAAGGAGAAACACATCTGTACACAAAGTGGAAAGTGAAGCACTCCACCACCACACTGAGCTCTATTGAGTTTCATCATTGCATAATGAATACATACTACAAAAATTCATGGTTTTTTAAACTATCCAAGTTGATTATCTTGTCCATTTTAATTAATGGACATGTAATTTTTGAGTAAAGGCTCAAAGTATGAATGTCACAAGTAACATTTGACTAAAGTGACCTATTTGATTACGTGTCAAATGGGACATTCAATGAAGATGGACTAAAAAATGACATTCTTAGTTAAAATTTCCAAAGGACTCAATTAAAGAAAACATGTCATTACCCATATGGGCATTACCCTAGTAATGTTTTATAATTTGAACCCACATATTTATCAATTAACGAATTACCATCTTGCAGGGCAACTTGTAGCTTAAAAACCAAGTGAATTGCTTGTTAATTTGGAGAGGTTATGTTTTTTACTATGATATCAATGTAATTCAATGGTCTTAATGTGAACGAGTTTTGTACAAATCTTGTGAATTTGGTTATGTGTGATTACCAATTGTTTCCAAATTTTGTGAATAAGACAATCAAACAAGCAAATAGCATAATGAAATGCAATAGCTTATGTATTCATATGTTGCTAGATGTTGAGTAAATGGTCAATCAAAAGTGCCACCCTAGGCTTGGTTAAAAGATCATCAATCAACTTGTACATTGTCAAAATCAATTTGTCTAAAATGATTAAACAATCTCTTTGATGGGTGTTGAAATGAGGTGCCTTTTGACTAATTTTTCTAGTCAAATAAACAACAAAATCTTGTAGTGCTAATGATAACGATCACAAAACAATTTGTACTTGCTCTACCTTTCCATCATTACTTTTACAAGGAGATGTGTATATGGGCCACTAAGACATTAGAAGTTCGAAAAAGCTCATGGTGTGTATGCATATCCTTCGAACTTAAAAAATCTAAAACCCTAAAATCTGAATATGCATCAAGATATACCAATGAATGACATTAGTTGGATATGTAAATCATTTGTTTTTTAAATTTTCACAACTTCTAAATACATATTTATATATGTGCCCACCATTTATACATGCGGATAATTGTATAAGACTGGTAAAAACTAACCTAAACCAGGTTTGATATTTAAACCTAGATTTTTTTGCCTTTTGACAAACCATAATTGAACCCAAACTGGGTTCCTAATTTTTTCATAATTAGAACTGAGATTCAAGATTTTTGGAAAAACTAAACTAGATTCAAGGGCTAATCGGAGGTTAACTAGCAATTGACCATCAGTTTTGGTCTGGGTTACCCAGAACTAAGTCCAACTCTTAGAACCAGGACTAGAACTATAAATTTAAAATTTTTTTTTTGGAAGAACCAGAACCAGAACTAGATTCCAAGTTCCAATTTTGGTGGGAACCTAAACCTGATCGAGAACCACGATAATTATTTTTTTAGAACTGGAACCAAAGGTTTTTCATAAGAGTCAAGAACCACCCATTACTAGTACTAATTCCCTAGCTAACCATTATGGTTAGCTCAGTTGCTAGTGGTTTGTTAGTAAGTAGGTGTAGGTTGTTAGTGGGTAGGTAGTAAAAACAACCTTCACCTTTGTATAAACCATCCACTCACCTAGTAATCACCTATTCTCCACCTCTCTACCTACATGTCATAGAGGAGGACTTACTTCTTACACAATGGGTTATGAAGGTGAAAAAACCATATATTAACTCAATTCAAGATGTCATAACTGGCATCTAGTGAATGGTGCACTGGTCGGTGCTCTTGTGTTTTGTTTTGTACTTATGAGATCCACCAAACCAGGATGCTTCAGATCATGTTCTTGGTCTTGGTCTCTTTGGAAAGCTCTTGAGGAGGAGGGGTGCATGGGCTTGGTTCCATGACATTTGGTCTTGGTCTCTTTGGAAAGCTCTCGAGGAGGAGGGGTGCATGGGGGCTTGGTTCCATGACATTTGGTCGTGGTCTCTTTGGAAAGCTCTTGAGGAGGAGGGGTGCATGGGCTTGGTTCCATGACATTTGGTCTTGGTCTCTTTGGAAAGCTCTTGATGAGGAGGGGTGCATGGGTTTGGTTCCATGATGTTTGGTCTTGATCTCTTTGGAAAGCTCTTGAGGAGGAGGAGGGGTGCATGGGCTTGGTTCCATGATGTTTGGTCTTGGTCTCTTTGGAAAGCTCTTGATGAGGAGGGGTGCATGGGCTTTGGTTCCATGGGCATGATGTTTGGACTTGTGGTGCAAAAGTTTCTTGAATATTGAATAATTTCTTCATTGAAATTAAATTAAATCATAGCTGAAAACTTCGGAGGAATTGGAATGTGCCTTTGGTGTTGTTGAAAAGATCTTGATGAGCAAGATTTAATGGAATTTATTTGGTAAGATTTGGATTTAGAATGTGAGAAATATTGATTTTTTAAGTGATTTCTGCCTCTGAAAATTCAAATAAATTCTCAAAAAAACCAGGTTTTGGAAGGAAGAAACAATTGAGGATGTGGTAATACATGGGCCAACAGCATAGGCCACACTAGTGTATATTATTTATAGGTACAAGGCTTCAGCAAATTAATAAATTTTGTATATTCTCATTTTGAAAAAAAAAAAGATATTCTTGAATTATTATTTTTTTAAATCTTTATTTTCCTTCACAAATTTCTATTCTTTAAATTTTCAACATTTTTACAAATAATGTAGATTAGTATCAAAGCTGCCAATGTACTACAACTACTTATAGGTATAAGATCTGACCTCTTTTTCAAGAGGGATATTCATGCTTATAAGGTTCCCTCCGATTACACTTAGGAAATTTCTTCAAATATGATTTTTCAAACTATCTATCAAAACATGAGTTTCTACATTACAACTGCATTGGTTTGGGGTTTTCAATCAAAAGATTTCAGTAAAAAAATATTCAGGAAAATTGAAAAATAATTTACATCATTTTGTAATTAGGTAGCAAGCTATGTAAAAAAATTCTCGGATTTTTTTCACTTTCATGATTCATTTGTAACCAAATTTGTAATTTGAAATATTGTAAAGACATGTCAAAATGATTTGAATACTTTTGAAAATGTAAAACCATTTGGAATACAAAAAGCCGTGTGGTATATTGCAATACCTTGGCAACTTCATCACTAATTATATTATTTGTAAAAATGTTGAAATTTTCAAATAAAAATAAAAAATTTCAAAGAACAAAAATTTTGTGAAGGAAAACAAAGAGTCTTAATAGAGGATTTTTTTTCGACATGGAATCTTCAAAATTAATTAATTTCAATCATGTGTTGAAACCACCCCTAGACTACTAAAAGTAGACCCACACCATTTTCCCCATTCTTTAATATCTCAATGCACAAAATCAAATCACATACTTGATAAACTATTAAAGATTTGCATATCAACGTATATAAATGGTTTCCCTTTAAGAGCATCTCCAACCACACCACAATTATCTCCTTAAAGACTTTACCTTTTGATAAGCCTTTCTCTCCTCTCATTGTGGTTGTTCTCCATATTTTGCCACAAGGTTTGTGAGTTTTTCCAAACCCTGACTGATGGAATATGGCTAGCACAATCCTTGAAGCATTTTTGAACTTGAGCCTCTCAATGTGGTAGAATATAGCTTGCTAACTTGTACCTAAAACCCATACACCATAGCCATGTACTACTATTATGTGGAACCTTTGTTGCCTAGGTCCTCCTCACACAAACGCCCAAATGTCATTGAAAATTTTCTCCTTCTTGCTTGCCTAAGGATGCTTCATTTACGTGAGGTCTTTGTTGAGTAAACAAAACATGGTATAAGGTTGTTGACTATAATATGGCATGGCATGGCATGCATTTGAAAGCATGAAGGAAGTGTATTTTGAACACCTCTTAGTGCATGCCATGTGATGCCACACTTGTAATTTGAACTTCAATGCTTAGAATTTTGCATCAACATGGTTAAGTTGCTAGATGATGCTAACAATTGACATTTAGATTCAAAATCAAAAGTATGTACCAATGACAAAAAATATATATTCTCTTTTTGTGCCCATTCATTATTACAAAAATATGATTTTTACAATATTAGCATTGTGGCTAAGATGATTGTAAAGTCATCTTAATCACAATGCTACTTGTCTTCTTTGACAGACTATTGGCATAAGCACAATAGATTGTACATGATACCTTGTCTTGGCTCTAGATGAAAATAAATATAAAAAAATATTAAAACCCATCAAAAAATTATTGTAGATTGAATGCTTTTAATTAAATGATCAAAGAAACCATAGTTGTTCATTATTGTGCATTAATTTTAAGTTTTTAAATTATTTCAATTTTATTTTATTTTACTTGTTTAAAATGCAAGTAAGTTCAAAATCTATTTCTATAATGAAGGATTCATGTAAAATATGTGGTAAATAGGTTTAAATAAGTAAGTATTCTACTTTTTATTATAACCACACTTCAAGAATATAATGATATTCATATCCCCAGAAATAAAGGAGCAAATAACTTTGAAAAGTAGACCAAAAATATCACCATTTATGAAGTTATCACTCAATAAACAAAAATATTTTTGGTTTATTTTTAACATTTGTTTTCTCCTAGTTTTTTGGAAGTAAATTCTTATAGTGATAATAAAAATACAGCAATTATATTTTCACCCATTTTTATGCTACTTGTTTGGTATTATATGGATGATCACAAGGTAAAAATAAAGACATTCATTTTTTGTGTCTATTTTACCATGTTTTTAAATTTATGTCTAATATGACTAACATATAAAAATAGTTTGTCCATTTTGATTGGAAAAACTAATAATTCAATCAATCAAACAATAAGCTAAATGTGTGCAAGATGTGGCACCTATGTGGAGTTGTCCAATTCAATTAAGCTAATTAATGTCACAAAAACCAATCATCTAGGTTTAATTGAATGTGATTATATTGCAACTTTTTGATGATATGGCAATATTTAAATTCAAAATAATTTTTTTAATTTTAATTTTTAAAAAAGTTAAATGGAAAATAAAATATAGGTATCATGCCTTCAATTCTTGTTTGTAACGAATCATAGTAAAATATAATTGAAATACAATAATGGAAAAACAACAAAATGACATGTGGGAAAATGGAGGATTAAAACTATTTTTTTACTTTAATTTATTATAAAAATTAAAACATGATTAAATATATGTAGAATTTTATTACAAGATTTGTGTAGTAGAATTCATTTATTGTTTGCAATGATCAAAGTAAAAACAAAATAAGGATAAAACAATTAAAATTTACGTAACTAAATGACATGAAATAATGGAACATTGAACCAAAATGTTGAATTTTTATTACAAAAAATATAATAAAATTAATCTACATATGTGAAATTAATTTGAAAAAAAAATCCTATGGAAAATACCTTGCTTAAATGAAGTTTTAAATAAAGAATATAGTTCAACCAAATTAAACACCCCATTAAAATCCTATGAAAGAATTTTTGAACTTTGATTTATTATCCATCATTGCCCCCATTTCAAAATTGAATAGATGAATGTGTAGCTCCAAATTAAACTAAACACCAATGACCATCTTTTAGGTGTAGATTAACCATCATTATCAGAACTTGTTCCATATTTCAATGTATTGTCTATTCCATCATCTTCCCCTTCATTAAAGGACACATTAACAACCAAAACTATTGGTGCAACAATAGAACCTCCTATAATTGTGGTAGGTTGAATTGACTTTACAATAAAAACATGAACTTGTAGACCTTTGAAATCATCCATGTTATCAAGTCTAAACATATTAAGTTCTATACAATCAATTTGAATTGTTTTAACTACCTATTTCCCACAAGGATCTTTTCATAATATTACTTTCTAAGCCTTTTATTGGGTGATTAGAAAAGAAGACTTGCTTTTGTAAAGGGAAAACAAATGATTGGTCTAAAATGGTAATAAGGGAAGAAAAGTTTACAAGCATGAAGCCATATTCATAATTAATTGTTGCACTATTCCAAATGTAGTTTACATCCACTAGTTGGACAACAAAAAATTATGTTAAACACCTTACACAACAACACATTTTGGGTTTTGTGATTGGGCCTTACAACTACATACTAATTAGAAAAGACATATGCAATTAATGACTAGTAAGTTGCTAAACCCATGTCATTTCACCCATTTAATTGTAAGGGACATTCAGTTGCAAAGCCTAGTCATTTTAATGATTAGGATTTTAAATTTTTCTTATATTAATGAAATTTCATGTCATCATTAACCTTGGTATGATGTGTAAAGTGCATGCCACTCCAACTTAGTCTTTTTATTTAATTCAATGTTAGAATAAGCACCTTGATGGATGAATGACATGTGTCAAAAATCTATAGACACATTATGAGTTGGGTGGATACATGGTAGGGTGGACCAATTTTGGAATAACACAATCCACTTTTCTACTACCTAAATGCGATTCTGATGATCACATTTTTTTGTAGATATTGGAATTGATTAATGGGACTCATTTTGAAATTATGGACTTCAATATGTACATAATGAAATTAATTGGCATGAAAAATACATTAAATTATAGAAGCTATGGACTTTTGAAGTTAAAAATTAAAGTATAACACTAACATCAATGAAGTGAATGGACTTTGGTTTGGTTTTATGATGGACCTTAAAACATTTTAGGGACTTGGTTTTAGTTTTTAAACATAATAATGAAATCAAAATTGAAAGGTTTTTATTCATATCTAATGAAGTTTATGAGCTATGGATTTTTATTTGGTGAAAAGAAAACACATTATTTTCAAAAGTCCATTACATCTTGAAAAAAATAAAAATAATGTTAAAATTTAACAAGAATTTTTTAATCAATGAGCTTTACAAGGGAAAAAAATTCCATGGAAAAAATTAACTTAAAATCAATGCATTGTTGCTACCTAATTACAAAAACCATCTCAGGACTAAAAAAATACAAAGGAAATGGACCCAAATGGACTTTCAAATTTGCAAATTCTTGTTGTTTTTTGGTCCACCCTACCATGCATTTATTTCATTGCACATGACCAAACATCAACCTAATTTAACCCATGTAGTTAACGTAACCAAAAGTCAACCTAACATAACTCGCTTAGCCAAAAGTCAACCTAGCTTAACCTAATTAGGCTAACTACTTATGTTAAGCAACCTAAGCTAGGTGGTAGGTAGATTAAAAACAAATCGAACTCTTAACTCAAATAACCTAAACTAAGTTACTTAACCTAAGCCAAGTGGCCTAGATATCATAAGTTGTAAAAATGAGGACTTGAACCCCTCACTTTCATTTTGGGGTTCAAGTCCTCATCCATTGCACTACCACATTTTTTTAGATTAATTATATTTAACTCAAAATTATAAACTCAAAATTTTTAACCTTGGATTAACCTTGGCCACCCTAGGTTGACTTAAGTCAACCTACCTACTACCTACCAACCTAGCCTAACCTATGTTAACCTAGGCATCCTTAGACTAAAAAAAACCTAGGATAACTATCTAGTTGCAAGAATCAATGAAGTCTTGTTATTACCTTGTTATGGACATAGGCATTATATCTTTATTAATCATGTCCCACTCACATTTTAAATGATGATGACTATGCCTAGCGCTCATAAAATCATTATAAACAACAAAAGTTTTGATTTGTTTTCATGAAAAAAAAACATAATAAAAAAAATTGATTCCAAACAAGGTTTACATTAAACAACCCAAATAACTGGAACACAAAGTTGCTACATTCAAGCCTTTGTGAACTTCTTGTCATGACCAAGTAAATACCACTTCATTAGCACTACCTCCTCTACTCTAAATCTTCAATACAAATTACACCCTTTTCATCCTATTAACAATTAATACATGTTATTAATGCATGTACCTTATATTTGAATTTTCAAAATAAAAATAATCCTATCATAAAACTAAATGAATTATTATTTTTACCTAACCATGAATATATGAAACCCTTATGTTTTACTCATGTACTTCTTAATAAAAAAAGAGTGGCCTCCCCCAAAGATATTATGCACATAAAAAGTTCCTCTCTACTCTATCACACACACATACACACCCTTTTTTTCTTTCCCAAAACTCTTTCAAAATTTCCCCCAACCCAAAAGATTATTGCCTTTCCTTATTTTCCTTTCTTAAGTTTGCCTAAGAAAAATGACAACTATCTAAGGCTCATCTTATTTCTCCTCCTCTAATCTCTCCATTTCTACCCAATCTCTTATCATTGTGACAATACCTCCTAGATCAGAGGAGGTAGTTGGGGAAGTCAATCTATGCTAACTAACTCCTTTGATACCCTAAACCCTAAACCTAATTCTTTCCCTTTTAACAACATGAAATTTTGGACATGAAGAGTTGTTGTGAGGAGCAAAGAGAGAAGGAAGAGAAACATTCTAAATGGCCTTAAGATAGCTTTAAAAAAAACAAGGCTTAGAAATTTTTGTCAGGTAAGGTACAAGGTAGCAATATAGGATTGTGTTGGTAGGTGACAAGGAGAAGGGTGGAAATAATTCACAAATATATCTACACAAATATAGCTTGGAAATCAAAGGCAAGAGTATCCCCCTTCCTAGGGATCATTAATTTATTTAACCCAATAGGCTTTTATTGCAATTTGAAGTTATGTACAAAGTTTCTTTTTCAACAATTTTTTGTTTCACATAATGAAAATTTTTGGCAGAAAGAATGCATTTTAGATTGGAAAAATGTTTTTTTCAATGTGTTTCTCAAAATTATTTTTTGCAAACTAGCAAAAAATCACCAACACAAAAATCAAAACTTTGAACATTGCACAAAATTTTCTATCTACTAAATCATGGCACCCAAGTTTAATTGTGGGTGATATACACATATCTTCACAAATTAATCCATGTGACTATCTAAATTGCATGCACCATCTCGAAGGAATGGAACACCCCTTTAGCAACTCTTTGCAAACGCAAGCAAAATGACCCCAAGTGGTGTATGATACATACATCATGCATTCACAAATTTTTTAAAATAGAGAAATTGAATTGTTCTTAAACTATAAGTTATGGTGCACAAATTAAGGTCACAATTCATTTCTTAAGACTTAATTAAAGAATTACAATATGAACTGAAACTCATAATTACACACAAAATCTAAGCAATATTGGCCTTTGAATGAGTGAAAAAGAAATTGAGAAAGAGATTGAACCCCAATCCAACGGATCTCAACCCATTGCAACCCAAGGCTTAAAAACAAGAGGTGAAATAACCGTGGATTTCTAGGTGGTTCTTTCATCATTTAGTTTTATTTTCAGAGGATGCTGGTAAGGTTTCCGGACTGATGTTCTGATTTGAAGATTATGAGACCAAAGAACCACCTTATACCCTGCACAACACAGGTAATAATAATGGGCCTTCCAGAAGAGAAAAATATATCCAATCAAAGGGAGGGAAAAAAAAATTAATTAAAAAAATGGTCGGTCTCAAGGTAACCCTAAACCTTGAGACGGATCATGATGATGCCAATCAAATTCATCTAGACCGATCAAATGATGCCAATCACATTCATGAACTTCTGGTGAAAATATCTCCTCTCTCAGACTTTTTGCAAATTTGAAGGATAATAATTAGTTGTTGCACCATTGGAAGTAAGTACTTTCACTACTTTTGACACTACTTTTGACAATTGCACTCGAGTATTCAAAATCTCTGGAAGGAAGTGATGCCATGTTAAATTTGTTATGTCAGAAGGCACTCACTCATTCACTCCTGAGTCCTTGTATAACAGATTCTTGGCCATCATCACCACCCAAGAGATTAGAACACCAACATCGGTAGTAGAGTTATCTGTGAAGTCACCCTCTCTTTTGGACCTACTGCCTTTTGCCCCCACTCATGCTGAGTTACTGAAAAGAAGTAAACTACTCAGGTGAGATGAGACGAGATGCTAGCTCACCATAGCAAAAAAGCCCAACAACCCATTATGCGTCCTATCTTGAAAGAGTCCTTATGTAAGAAATGGTTCTCTCATCTTTTCTACTAAGAACCCATTATGGGTCCTATCTTGGAAGAGGGCGTGCTGCATGTTTGATTTTCTGACCTTTTCTAAAGACCCATTATGGGTCCTCTCTTGGAAGAGGCATTGCGCACTTGGGTGGGTTCTCTGATATTTTCAAAGAAACCCTTTCCTCTCCCTTAGTCTCGTGGCCCACGCACGGTTTAGGGTTTACAACTTTAGGGTTTAAGGCTTTATTCATGTTTAGTTAGCTACGATCAGTTCCTCCTTGGGTGCTTGGATGTCTTGCCAATCCATGTCTGGGTGTCTCTTGAACTCTGAAGGCTCTGTATTGTGAGTTTCTTTTAACCTTGGTGAGGCCCTTTCAGCTCACCGAGAAGATAGAACTTAGCAATAATTTGTTAACTTAGCCCATTTACCAAGTCAACTTAGCATTCAATGTAGTACTTTGGTACTCCCTCTTTTTATTTAATCTTTAGGTGTTTTTTTTTGGCCTTTTTCTTAATTTCTCTTTGTTTTCTGGGAAATGCAGGAGTACTGGGTGGAGTGTGTTCATAAGAGCCTTACACAGGATTTTATCAATATTTTAAAGTAATTGACAGAATTCACTAATCTTGTGCAGTAATTTGAATATTTAGGGAAGGAGAGAGCTGGTCTCAGTTTGGTAGATATTCCAGAATCAGATAACCACCAGGATTGGTGATTCTTGGGGATGAAAATTAAAGCCAATGCCGTTGATCCCGGTCATTTTGAAGACCTTAAAGATCTTGTAGATTTTTTAAAAAATTTTGATCTTTTTTTCTGGAAGATTCAGCATTTTTATGACAAATTCACTCATCAAAAAACCCTATTTTACGACTTGTCTAAAGCGATTCAAAGTGTTTGTTGGCAACTATTATTTTGATGATCAAACTAATCAATCGCAAACAATAGTTTTAGTTGTCTTGGACAAGTCCCAAAATGGGAATTTTTCTACGAATGATTATTCAATTTTTTCAAACTTATGAGAACCGCGATTATATATTCTGGAATTGATTCTTTGATGTAAGTAAACTTCTGAAGAGACTGAGGTTCACTCTTCAGTGTCCGGACATATGCAGCTTAATATGTCAGATCAATGTCCCCATTCTGTTGCAAATTGCAGAGTGTACTCACTCAGACAGTTCATCAGTAACTGAAATTGCATTCAAATCAGTGGGAGTTTTTACACTAAATTTCTGATTTAGTGATGTAGCTTAGCAACAACTCCTCCTCCTTCTCCAGGAACAGCAGCAGCCTTGCAGATCTCTCTGCCCTGCAAGTCCTCAGCAACTGAACTAAATTATTGAAAGCAGTGGGATAGTCCTGATCAAAAATGTAGCTTAGCAACTTGGGTTTGGGTACCTGGCTTGCAGATCTGCCTCCAAAGTCCTCTCCCCAGTCCTGCACTAGCAGGTTTTCAAAGTACCTTTCCTTTCTTCTCCCTGTTTGATTCATCAGCCGTTCACCAATATCATGGGAAGGGTTAACTTAATGGGGTTGGGGTTGTTCGCAGGTAGGTAGTAAACACAGCAACTGAAATCGTTTTCCTATCTATCTGCCCACCCACCATACATCTCTCTGGTGGATGATTAGCCAAGGATCTAGCTAGAACCCAATGAGAAAGGGTTTCCTTTAACTAGCACACCCATAATGGTTTTGCATGCATGTTTTAGAGATTTTATTCCCAACAAAGTTGTCAATCACACATGTTATATAGGTCCCAGAAACAAGTTCCTTATGTTTCTCCCACAGATGTTCTTCAAGGTCCCTATGAAGAAAAATCTTAGTCTTAGCAAATCCCTTGTTTGACACTAATGTTCCAAATCATATATCAAGAAGGTTGTATATATCTAGTCGTTTGGAAGTGGTCCTACGCAAGCAACTCTTTCAGTTGGCATTTAATCCCATATTGATGTTTGGGTTTCATACAACAGGGCTGGAAAGAGGCTTTTAATGAATCACTTGCACAGGGAGGATGCCTGAAGTTGCAATCTGAAGCTTTTGCTTGCTCTACAGAAATTTTCAATTTTTCTACTAGATGTATTTTTGAATGGAGCCCTTTCGTTGCTACAAGTTGATCAAAAAGAACTCTTCCTCTGATATACAAATCTGACAACAAATAAGTAGGTATGAAGCGATATAAGTGGTCTCTCATAAATGTATGGGACATTCTGTTGTTTCCGTCTAAAATATTGAAACAAAGCCTTGATCCTGATGTGTAGAATTACAAGCAAAAAAAATATGTACCTGATGCAAGGGATGTACTAAAGTGTTGAAAAGGGCACTCCCAACAGCACTATCACATTTTGTCACATTTTGTACTCTGAGATATATGGCCTGCACAACAACAGAATCTGGCTTTCCATCCTTTAGAGCCTGACACTTAAATGTGGTAACTACAAATGTCACCCTAACATCAAATTAGGACTGTAGTATGCTACAATATCAATGCACTTCCACCTGAAGTTTGTTCTTTCAACTAAAAACACATAACTAGAATCCTCATGACTAACACACAACAGCACTCATAACAAGAATCCTCATGACAACACACACAAAATAAATCCAGACACAGATTAAACACTGAATATATAGGCTTACATGCAACTGATGCAACCTGTGTGTGTTCTTCAAAACTTTTAATCAAGGAGCCAGTACAAGTAACTCTGCTCCTGCACATCATCTACTTTGGTAGAACCCAAATGACTCTAGTAAGAAGTCTAAGATCAGATAATCTCATATAATAAAAATCACTCATTTCATGTCACATACCAAGCAATCAACCTTCAACTGGATTAAATGCTGTAGAAACTCATAGTGAGGAGCAGATTACCACACAGCCAATGACAGATTCAGATGACTTAGCGATCATTACAATGACTATTATCAGCATCCAAATATCAAATATTAGAAGTACACATTAGGACAAACTCAAATCAGGTCAGCTGAATGTCCTGTAGGACTGACTGGCCACAACATGCTAGCATGAGAACAGGAAATCATCAAGAAAGTGTCAAAAAGGACCATCTATACCACAAGTATCATTCCAAGTGTTCAGGATTGATCTCTACAAGTTGAAACATGACCCAATTGATGGATGTTGCAGATCTGACAGCATAACAGCAACCAATAAGCCAGTATGAACAAGAGGAAAGTCAACTTTAAAAGCAGAGAGAAAAACAACACCAAGAGGAACAGTTTGAGTGACATCTATGGTCCTACACACTATTCAGCAATCTTCATCAGCATCATGGTGTTGACCATCTAAAGTAACATTCCCACTGACTTCATCAGTTCCTGGCAATAGGTTGAGGTCAGACATTGACCAACATACTGAGTTCCTCTCACAAGACCAACAGAAACAGGAAACCTCACATCATAGCTAGTTCAAAACAATCCTAAAAAACAAGGAGAAGACCAGAATACCCAAGACAAGAAAAAGGGACCTGAAAATGAAGAGAAAGAGAAAATAAAAAGGCCAAGAAATGGAAAAAGAAAACACAAACACTAAAAGAATACAGAAACAAGATTTAGAACTTTGAGAACAAGACTGCAAACAAGGAAATCCCACAAACAACTTTAAGACCTTCGAACACTGAAATTTCCACAGCCACGATGGCTCCACCTCACACCAAATTCATGATTCTGTTACTTCATTTGGCACCTTCAACAAAATCGAAGCACTGATCAATCCCTTCACCCCAGTTACATGTAGAAATTTGAAGGAGACCACAAGGCCACTGCATTGTCAGATTGAGCATATGTCTCAAACTTGGTACAGGAATGTTGCTTGTTTTCTTGTTTAGGCTGATGAAAAATTATTGCATACAGTTCCAAGAGAGGGGTGCAGAATAGCTGTACAATCATTTGCAAAACTTTGCCTTTGCATCAGAAACTACATGTACCAAAAATAGGAGTTTTAAGAAATGCACTTGTGCACAAAGATAACAGATATTGGTGCAGCAATAACCAATCAATTCAACACAAAATCATTTAATATAGCAACCTCACACTCCCAAAAAAAGATGAACAACTTGATCAATTGATACTCTCAATCAGATGTAGTAACAAATGCCCAACCGCACAGGATATATAGAAGTTCCAGCAGGTGATCTCTAAAAGCACTGCTTGTTACTACATTAGCTCTTCTCTCCACCAAAAAACACCTTGATTGAGACAGAACCATGTCTAATATGTAAGACCATAAGCTCTAGTCGCCCTTTTTCCTGAAAGAGCAACCTTCAGTCAAGCGCGCCTTCCCACCAGTGGGCTGGCACAGGACTGTAGAGCAGCTCCCGCACACCACCACTGTCTGTGAGTGGCTAAACACAGTTGTACTGCAAAGATTGAACAAAGATAGCAGTTATTCAGATAGCCTCACAATTACATTTTGTTTTGTCACAATAATCTGCTAACTGAGAATTACTTCCCTATACCAAAACCAGATGTTTGCAAAGCATATGAATTGCTGCAAAAGAGCTAACTCAGAAGCCGGTGGCTCACATCAAGAATGAAACTCAGGTTACCCACAATTAGCCAAGAGTGATACCATCCAGCCAATCATGTTATGTGCAATCAGCAGAACATAGTTTGCACAAAGGGGGAAAAGGAAAGAACATACATGGTGAAGCATCCCTGGCACTTCACATCCTACAGCACACATAGAAAGAAGCACGTTCAGTCTACAAGTGTTCAATAAAAAAGGGAAAAATACTTCCATGTCTGCCCAATTCCTTGATACTAGAGAAGTCAAGTTAACAAACAGTACAAACAGTCACAGCAAACTAAAACAAAAACATATGTGGTTTTTCGTCTTCTTCACATGTGCTTTTTGGTTTAGATTACGAAGAAGAAGAAAGACCAAGTGAAGAAGAAACACACAAAGTTGTTGGAAAACAGAAACACAAGCTAAGACAAGCGAAATATATTTAAAGCTCACCATGAAGAAAGAGTTAGGTGACTGCACAAGACGCTTCAGCTTGTGCTTCCTCCTCTCCAATTCCACTGGAGGGTGCAGCAAATCGATATCGTTCGAGAGCACCTGTGCACATGATGATGATGATCCAATCCCAATGACGATCAGCCAACCTACCAAAACATTCATAGCCTCTCCTCGACTACACTCAACTAGCCACACGAATCATCTCCACAAGCCAATACTACCGCAAGAAGAAACGAGTACAAGTCTTTCCCAAAGCTAAGTCAGACAACGAAAACCTCGGCAACAAACCTCCTCTACGAGAGACGACTTTACAGAAGCTGCCAAAAACAAAACAATCAATCCAGGCACGAATCAAGGCAAGAGACGTACCATGACGAAGAGGAGAAACGGCTGAGCGAGAGTCGAAGCTACAATCGCGACGAGAGCAAAGGAGGTTTGCCATCGCTCCCGCTTCCCTTTCAGCCCAGCCTGCGCACAACCAAACCCTAACCCTAAACTTATTGGTCACGTTTGTCAAAGCAATGAAAGGAATTAGGGTTAGGGCTAGGGTTAGGGTTAGGGCGGGCGGCGGCTTCGGAGGGCATTGGCGAGCAAAATGAGCACAGGAATAGAGTGGGAGATTCTCTTTGAAATTTTTGCCGTGGATTTTGCTTGCGCTTTCGATTCCCCTGCACATTGCAAGCATGGCGGTCGGCAAGAACAAGCGCATCTCCAAGGGCAAGAAAGGTGGCAAAAAGAAAATGTAAGGAATCCTGCACTTTCTGTAGGTGTGCATGTACTTTGCCACTGTATGTAGTGCAGGATTGTGGGAACTTTCTTGTGAAGCGGTGTGTTTTCCAACTCTTCAGGAAGACATAAGAGTTTGTTGGATTCTCGTGAATGTTTTTTCGTAGTCAGTAGGTTTCTTGGTTTGGCATTAGGGCTTGAAATTGGGGAAAGATGAAGAAGGGTTTAGAAGTGGTGGGAGAGTTAGTGTCGATGGTTTGCTGCTGTTGATGGAGTGATCAACTTGTGATTTTTCTTTCTTTTGTAGTGTCGATCCTTTCTCCAAAAAAGATTGGTATGACATCAAGGCGCCATCAACCTTCAACCAGAGGTCGCTGGGCAAAACTCTGGTTACCAGAACGCAAGGGACCAAGGTGAAAACTAGCCTTGCAAGAACTATTGTACACTATTATAGCTCTACTTTCCTCTACTCCTCTAGGGGCTTTTTGGTTGCGTCAATTTGGGATGATTTGTAGATTGCTGCTGTTCTCACGGTTGTCTTTCTCTGGGTTTTGAACAGATTGCCTCAGATGGGTTGAAAGGAAGAGTGTTCGAGGTCTCATTGGCTGATCTGCAGCAGGACGAGGACCAGGCCTTCCGCAAGATCAAGTTGAGGGCAGAAGATGTGCAGGGTCGCAATGTCCTCACCAATTTTTGGGTTCGTCTCATCTGAAGCTAATATTCTTAGTGCACCTAGATGCATTTTGGTTGCATGTTCTGGGCTCACTGCTGCCGCTGATAAGGAACCTAGTTCAGTCTTTAGCAAGTAGTATTCTGATCTGAAATTCGTCTCTGAGAGATTGATGAGCAGATGAATTTGCAGGAGGTGTGTCAATTTCTGTCTAGGGTTTGGTATTCCTATGGCTTCCAATCTTTGTTTGTTGCTCACAAAAGAAAGATGGGGGGATATGGAGTTGCTTGCAACAGTGCTGCAACTGGTGAAATGAAGCTGTGCTCTTGGTGTGTGCTAAAAACTGAAAAGAACTTGTTGGCTCTAAACAGGGTATGGATTTCACGACAGACAAACTGCGGTCACTAGTGCGCAAGTGGCAGAGTCTTATTGAGTCTCATGTAGATGTGAAAACAACAGACAACTACATGCTTCGCATTTTCTGCATTGGTTTCACCAAAAAGAGGCCTAACCAGATCAAGCGCACTTGCTATGCTCAGTCAAGCCAGATTCGTCAGGTTTGTGTGTATTGAATCCTAGAGCTCTGAATTCGCACACATGTCTCCAAGTTGTTTTCAATCTCATTTATCTTTGATTGCCCACAATTGGTGAGATGAGAATCATCATTCTGATGTTGGACAGTTTTTTTTTCCCTTGTGCCAGATCAGGCGAAAGATGAGGGAAATTATGGTTCGTGAAGCCCAGAGTTGTGACCTGAAGGAGTTAGTTGCAAAGTTCATTCCAGAGGTGATTGGAAAGGAGATTGAGAAGGCAACATCTGGTATCTATCCCCTCCAGAACACTTATATCCGCAAAGTTAAGATTCTGAAAGCTCCCAAGTTCGACTTGACAAAGCTTATGGAGGTGAGAGTTATGATGGCAAAGGTTTCTTTCAACATTATGACATGCTATATAATTACTGTTTTTGTTTCCTCAACATAGTTTGGTTGATAGTATTTTGTTTGTCCAACAAATACTGTGTGCTGCTGGATTACAGGTGCATGGTGACTACAGTGAGGAGGTTGGGGCAAAGATTGAGCGTCCAGTGGGAGATGATGCAGAAACAGAAGTTGAGCCTGTTGAAGTGCCTGGAGCATAGACAACAACAGGAGCCAACTTTTGGTCTGCAGTGGGTTGAGTGGGACTTCAATTTTTGGAATTCCTATTCTATTTGCAACCACCCATGGTTGTGGATTGCAGTTTGTTTGAGAATTTTTGTCAACAGAGAACAAATTATTCTTGACATGGGTTTTACAGGGAAACAAATGCTTTGCTAAAATGTGAATGGTTTGTGTTGGTGATGATATGGTTGGAATAGTACAAGTTACATGCATGACAATTGAGGATTCCTTTGGAAATGGGCATTTGGGCCAAACATGCATGCTGAGATATTGCAGAAACTGCACTATGCAATCCTTCATTGAATGGAGGATGTGTATCTCTGTGCTCATGATCTAGAAATATGAACATGATCTCTCTCATGTGCACTAACTTCTATTTTTGCTTCCATTTTCAGCTGGCATCTGCAGCTGACATAGATCTCATGATGATCACTCTCTTCCATTTGACATCTTTGTTTCAGACAATGATGAAAGAAACAATTGTTCAGGGGCTCATTCAAGGTGATGGTGGGTGAGAAATCTTTTGGTGCTTGATATATTAAAAAAACCTAAAATCGGAACTAAGGAGATTTCCATCTGAAGTTTAACCTACTGAAGAGGTGTGAGGGTAGAGATGCATATTGCTTGCTCTATGACCCTCTGTATTCCAAGGAGTGTCCTGCAGGAAAGGTTCAGGATGTGGAAATGGTTTCTTGGATGTAGAACTGTTGATTCTTTCCTTGTTGGTGCCAATCAACTTAGGGTTAGACTTGACAATAATGATCTCTCATCTGAAGCATGCAGATGGCTGTTGCAGATTGAAAGAATCACCAAATTTAACACAAAACACAGATTTTTTGTTTGTACATCATTACATGTTGCATTCTTTGTTGCATTCTTAAATTCATTGTCATCTGTCATTGATCGAATTAAGCGTGCCCATTTTTTAAGTATTACATTTGACTAAATGAAAATAAAATGTAGTTTTTATTGTTCAAATTTTTGATTTGCAATGAGAAAATCCACATTTGCAAAGTCAGAGGATCCAAATCCTAAGGTAGAAAATCTAGGTATTTCAAATCTAACTCAAGAAGCTCTTTCATTCCGTAACTTAGTTCTATCATTGTCATGTTTTCATGCTCGGAGTGTTGAGGGGAAAGAGTCAATAGTAAATTATTCACATTCATATGTGGTCACATTAAATGAGTATCTTCATAATTCTGAAATAAAAGACAAATGTCCATAATAGCTAAGCAAGAGTGGATGAGAAAGACCACCCAAGGCAATTGACAATCCGGAAGCAAGATTTAATATTCATCTTCAAATAACAAAAGAGAAAAAAAAAGACTTGCCATCTAACAGAACACATTACAAATTTGCAATACAACAAATTAATAATGAAAATTGTATAAAATTTGTTCATTCATAATTTTTGGCTTTTATTTATTCAGATATAAATGATAATATAAATAATACAACTTATTTGAACTTTTACAAAGAAATCACTTTGTTGCACCAAAGTTTTATTTGATGTTCAAGAATTAAAAATGAAGGGAAGGTGTCATATTTCGACAGCGATCGAGTACAGTGGACAAATAGAACAAGTTTGAAGGGAAAAAAGAACATTATAAGGATAAAAGAACTTTTGTACTCAACACAAACATTGAGTTTAAATGCCCTTTTGGGCGGGGGGAGGGGGGGTGTTACATGACATTTTCATTTTAATGAGATTTTAGGTTTTTAAAAGATTCGATGTTATATAATGTTTTAAGTATCATCGCAAAATCCCAATAAAAGATTGATGGCTGAAATCATCACAAGGGAGACAAAAAGGGAAGGCCAAAGAAAGGCCAAAAGATGCACAACCCACAAGAACCAAAAAATAAAATAAAATATGGATTATCACAAATTGGACAAAATCTTACCATTGAGTTTTTTATCAAAAATGGGATCCAACAAAAGATCAATGGTTGGAACCATCGAGACAAAAAGGGAATGCTAAAGAAAGGCCAAAAGAAGCATAGCCTGCATGAACCCAAAAAAAGGGAGAGAAATAGTCTTTCTCATGGTAGGAAGTTATTTCATCCATGGCCTCTCTAATGTTGCATGTATGTAAATTCTGAGATCTAATAATAATGAGAGGTCTAAAACAAGCATCACCAACCAAGGCAATATTCCTTTTTATAATAAAGGCCAAAGCATGTTGAGAAACAATACTAACATGTTGCTAAGAAAATTGAATGCAAAAAGAAAAGGATAAATGACCTCCCAATCATCTATCATGGAAAATACAAACACACTCCCTAATGAAATAATCCATATCACATCAGGGTGCACCGTGCACCTCCATGGCCATTGGAATAAAATGGTGTTCTTCATGAAACCATCTATACTTGCATATCTTAACAATGGCGCTAAGTTTCACAATTCACCTTTTGGTCGACTAATGACATTAAAAGCCATCGTCTTCCATGTCAGGTTAATAACCATCACATCAACAACGAAGACCTAGTCCTCTCAAGTCATGTAGAGATTAGCTCATAATGAAAGTCTTAACATAAGGATGTACCACCATTCTTTCCATATAGCGTGCCCACTCTTTTGAGCAAAGGTATTCATTTTATCATGAGTGGTAACCTCTAAACAGGCAATGAACCAAGTGCGAACTAAATGTGTCCAACCCGTGTCCACATTCACATGTGAAAATACTAAATGTCAAAGGTTAAATCAAACCTAAACAAAAACATAGCGTTGAAGTGAAAGTAGAATGTGTGATGCAAAACAAATGGATAGATGACCTAGCAACCAACCATAGCCCTATCTCTTCATTTGAATAAGAATGAATATGAGCCTTAAATGCTAAGGAAATGTAATCATCCTCCAAAATAGACCTAAAGGATGTGTCATAGTAAATGTCCATTAAAGATGCCTATAGACCTAGGGCCCCAATAACTACCAGACTTTCAAAAGAAGGGTGCGTATCCTTAAATACAGGAGAAAGGCCAGTTTGCGTTGCACATAAACGTGAATGAAACAAGTGGAGGGCCCTTCAACCTAAGAAACATATTCCTTCAAAACGAGTCTATCAATATATGAAACATATAACATAAATACAAAGCCATCAAAGCCCAACTCCCTAGAGAAGTAGATGGGGCAAAATCTTCCATAGAAAGAAGGCCTATACTTCCAAAGGATATCGGAAATCAAGCCTAACACCTTGTTAAGGGGCCCTAAAAAAACTCCCATGATCTTGGACCCATAATGTCCCCACATACCTGCATAACTCTCCTATCAAAACTCACCAAAAAATACAAGAAGGAAGAAGAAAAAAGTATTGTCAGTGTGAGATAAGAAGGTCGACGAATTACGCATCAAGACAAAACACCCAAAACAACCTAGGTGTTTCTCAAGAAAGAAATATCATCGATATGTGGCACATCTTGAGATAAAGTTTCAACCAAAAAATGCATAACAAAATCTTGACAACCCATTGGCACACCGAAAATGCGTAAGCCATCTATGATTAAAATGCAACCCTAAAAATTTTCTATGCCTAGAGAGACCCCTAATGGACTTCAAAACTTGCACTTTAACATTTTGACCTAAAGTCCAACTAAAGTTAATTGGGTCAAAAGGTGGTCAAAGGTGTGAAAAATTTCGTTCAAATATCATCAACCTTTTTCTTTATGGCTAACCAATGCAAAATTTTGATGTCATATATATATTGTTAAATTTCACCATTAATTTTTTGATATTACTCTAATGTTTATAAAGTAATTTTTTTTTAGTGTAATTGGGGTAGGGTTTTTCTCCCAATTGTTTTATTATTTTGACAAAAAAAATTTAAAATTGGTCATCAATTGTAACAATACATGAATGGGATTTGACACCAATTAAATTATTTTCCATGTTGATTATTTCTGGAGAACTGTATCATCCAAAATGCACAAAATTTTCAAAAATTGAAACTCCCATCATCAAAAGTAAATTGTGGAAATTTTCGAAAGCGGGACCCATAACAATATCCTTTCACATGCTAATCATGAGCCTTTAAAAGAAAGCGAGGGGGAGGAGGGTGGGGGGGATGGCCAATCATGCTCCTTGGGAGAAAGAGCACAAAGCTCTTCCTTGGTTGCTTTGATTTTAAAGAAAAAGGTGCACCATAGACTTGTTTGGTGTGTGTTCATGACATAGTGGGAGAGAAGTTATGTGTTTGTTGGAAATGGTGTCTAGGGAGCATATAACAAAGGATGAAAGCAAAAGTAGTTATTTTGAAAAAGTATTGAGAGAAAGATAACACATTGTAGGCCAAAAATAAAATAAAATGAAATATTATATGCCAAAATACATTTTATTAAATTAAATAATTAATTAAATACTCAACACCTCAATGCCAATCCACTCATGTGCTAAATCTTTTTTGGGATGATCACCACTTGTGTTACATCACAAAAATGAAATTAAAAACATTGGTCTGAATCTAGCTTTAGAAAAAGCCACAATGTTTTTTTTTTTTTAAGGTTTTTTTTTTGGGTAGCCAAAATGGCAATTGTTCATAAGAAGATGTAAAAATAAGTGGCTATCTATCAACCCTAAGAAGATTTAGGCAAATCAAATATCAACTACAAATCTTTAATCATCTTTTTATATTTTTGGCTACACACTATGTATATGTATTATATATGGTAATTATTATTGTTGTTGTTTTCTTTGTTTCTGGCGATTGAAAACCTCCAAAATCACTTAGTTTTCAAATTTGGAGTCCAAATGTGGCAAAATAAATTCCCACCCAAAAAAAAAAAAAAAAAAAAAATCTTTTAATTTTGTAAATCTTTTTCAAAAAAAATAAAAATATTTTTA
>Ga0116231_10005976_pt1 | contig 23600 bp, 23 predicted proteins | sample S1TSphgellanicum_2_FD_89695 | JGI IMG/M metagenome (GOLD analysis project Ga0116231, IMG submission 89695) | Host-associated microbial communities from peat moss isolated from Minnesota, USA - S1T2_Fd - Sphagnum magellanicum MG | ecosystem: Host-associated > Plants > Peat moss > Unclassified...
CTCGTAATTTAGCTCTAAATCTTTACCGTTCTCATGACTTTAAAAATATGGCTCAAGCACAAAGATTTGCCTGCTTTGGTCTTAGCATACTCAAGCAATTATTTAGAATGAAATAGCCCTGACTGAAGAATGGCATAGATTTAGAGTAGTTTTTCATTTGAATTACACTATAACAGATAAGGATGAAAGAGATAATATACAAGGAGATTTATTAAATTTATTTCCTGAAGCTGATAGTTGTCAAGATGCAGCTAGAATGTTTTATGGTGGTAAAGATATTATCTATGAAGATTATGATAATTTTCTTGATATAAGCTTACTTTCTAATGCATCTGGACTCTATAGTACTAGGAATAGTAGTGATAAAAATGTAAATAGAGGATTGAGACGATATAATAATTCTAGTAAATCTAAATCTAATAAATTGGAAGAAAAACGGGGAAAGCCTATATATAATATAGGGAAATCACATTTTTCTTCCAGTTATACTAACCTTCTAGAACATAGTGAAGGGAAAGAATATAAAGTATTAGAAGGCATAGATTTTAATAAGTTAGGAGCTAGAGTAAAGATATTTAGTGATTTTCTTAATCCTGAAATTAAGCTAGAGCATAAGCAATTAGTAGGATTAGCTACTAGCCTAACTTATATAAAAGGAGGAAGTAAGTTATATAAAAAATGTATAAAAGCTAATCCTGAATACTCTCAAATAGAGAAGACAAGAATTATAACTGATTGTAAGGTAAAAGAATATAAACCAGCACACTTATATAAATTTAGTCCTTATGAAGAGGATCATGAATATACTAGTTTATATCATGCAGCTAGGATAAATAGAAGTAGTTTAATTCGATTAAGTCAACCTAAGCTAATTTCACTAGAAGAGGCTGAAAATAAATTAGATGAAGCTATGAAACATGCATTGAATGATCCTACTAATTCTATTCTGCTTATAAAAAAAGCTACAGGTTTAGGTGGTACTACACTTCTATCGAAAATAAAACAGTCTTTAGTCATAGCATTCCCTAATCATGCCTTAAAGGATGAAAAACATGAATTATTTAATAATGCGACATATACACCTAAACTTCCTGATAACATTTCTAAAAAAGATAGAGATAAAATTGAGTACTACTATTCAATAGGTGCTTATAAAGACGCATATAGATATATAAGAGATGTTAGTAAAAAAAATCCTAAGTTGGCTAGATATCTAAAAGTTATGATTGATTCTCTTCAGAGTGAAGGTACTATTTTAACTACACATAGTAGAGCTTTATTTGCAGAATTTGATAAGCATAATACTATTATATTTGATGAAGATCCTTTACAAAATATTCTAGAGATGGGATATTTAAAGTTAGAAGATTTAAACACTTTAATAGGTTTAGTAAATAATGAAAACGATAAAGAGATATTACAAAGATGTTTAAAATTAATTACAGATAGATTTAATTGTGTTGAATCTACTACTGATAATCTCTTATTTAAGAATTTAGAAGCTATAGAAGATGCTGTGTTAAACTATCAACCTAGAGGTAAAAATAAACATCCTTTTTCATCTGGTATTCTTAAGTTTTTTCATAGTGATTATTATGCCTTTCATAAAGATAGTGATGAGAATAGCTTAAGTTTTTTAAAACATAATTCTCTTAATTCTGGTGAACTAAAAAATAAGAAGATAATTATTATGTCTGCTACTGTTGATGAGATTATTTATAGAAAGTTATATGGTGATAGAGTAAAGTTTATAGATATAAGTGATGTAGAAACTAAAGGATTTATTTATCAAGATACATCACCTACAGCTAGTAGAAGAAGTCTATCTGAAAAATCAGTAATGGAAAAAATAAACAACAGAATAAAAAAATTACCTGTAATTACATTTATGCTTTTTAAAAAATATTTTTATAATCCAATTGAAGAAATTCATATTGGTAAGTCTACAGGATTTGATGACTATAAAGGTAAAAATATAGCTGTAGTAGCTACTCCTCATTTAAAAATAATTGATTATCTACTTTATGCTAAAGCTCTTGGTACAGAGATACATCAACAAGATTTTGAGATAGAACAGCAGATAGTAAGGTATAGAGATATAGAGTTTATTTTTAGTACTTTTTCTAATCCTGAATTACAGTCACTACAGCTTTATTTAATTGAATCAGAACTAATTCAAGCTGTAGGTAGAGCTAGAATACTGAGATATGACTGTTTTGTTTATTTGATTTCTGCTTTACCTTTGAATACTGCTTTACTAACAGAGGAGGAGAAAGAAGCCTATACAGATATAGTTATTCAAGCTATAAATCAGAGTGATTATCTAGAGTAGTAAGAATATATATTCATAAAACATAACACTTAACTCTGAAAGTGCTAAAATGTAGACTTAACAGTAAAATAAGTGGAGTCTAGTATGTCAAAGGTGGAGTATGCAGAAGAATATAAAGGGTATTATATTCAACTTAGGAAAGGTGAACTAGATAACATGAACTTTGGTGAATCATATTGGCAATATAGTGCTACACCATTAAGTCAAGATGATCATACATTTCAATGGAATGGTAAACAATTTGGAGGATTTGAAGTAGCATTATGTCAAGCGAAAGAGTTTATTGATAGTAAAATTTAAAGCTATATGGTTTATTTAAAAAGCATCTAAACAAGTCAAATTTCCTCTAATTGTTCAAGATTAGAGGAAATAGTTGTTAATTAGGCTCAAGAGTTATAACTTTTAAAATCTCATCAAAATAATTATTTTTGATTTCCAATATTCTATTCTCACTAAAATCATCCATTTCAGAAAAACAATTATTTTTGATTTCCGATATTTTATTCTCATCAAGAGAATTATGCATTAATTCAGAGAGTATAGAACAGTTTACATAGTTAGGATCTGACTTAAAAGTAGCTATCTTCTTTTCTAGCTCAGTAAATAAACGCGCAATTTTATTTTTCCTATCTGTATGTAAATATAATGGAGTAGAACTAAGAAGATAATACAAATTTAAAACATTATCGTAATTATCTATATCTAATTTATCTATGAGATATAAACAAAAACATTGCTTATGCTCATTATTTAGATCAAATAATAAATCTAAGGTTAAAAAATCTTTCTTCAAATTTTCAGATAAATAATCATGATAAAACTCTCTAATTAAATCACAGTTATATTCTCTATATTCAGTATCTATACTTCCATCATCACAATGAAATTGTTGTATTTCACTATCTATAATCTCCTTATCAATTCTACATAAATCAGCTAATTCAGGAGTAGTAACTTTATCTTTTAAGATATAAGTTAATTTACGTTCAAATGATTTATTTAAGTTTTCTTCAGCAGTCATGATAGATTAATCCTACGTACCATAATCTATGCCAATATAATATAAAAAATGGTATAAATACAGTGGACTTAAGTTAAACCTTGTTAATTTTTGTTAATCTTGCGCTAGTAATTGCTATTTTATAACCCATATTCAGTATAAAAAATCAGGTAATCATAGCTTTACCTGATTCTGTTAGCTATAGGTTAATTTAGCTACAAAGATGGTTATATATCTGGACAATCCATAAGTAGTTGAGAAGCTACTAAAACATGATTGATAGCCTTATCTAGTTTGGATGCTTCTACCTGTAGTGTTTTATGAATCAAATCATTTACTGTTTCACCTGCTTTAGCTTTCTTAATCAATATTAGCTCTTGTGGTGAAATTTTCTCTTTCAATGAGTTAGCTAAATAATTAAGCTGATGAGCATAAGTAGTACGCAGATTACAATTACAACTAACGTAACTCCTAAGTATCTTACTTTGAGCATTAAGAATGCTATCAATTAGTGCGTATTGAGAGTTAACTAAGTGCTTAGTGTTAACTCCTAATTTTCCAGCAAGCAGAATTAAATCTTGCTGAGATAGATTACTCAGAGATTCTTTAGAGTGCATAATATTCTTAGCCTTATAGGTTATTAGGAGTTGCTAACTTTGACCAGAAACAACTCCTAATTTAATTAATCACATGTCGTCTTGTGATTAGGATAATTTAATACATTCTTAAGAGTATGCCTAATCCTAAAGGTAATCCCGATAGCCTTACACCATTTACTACTGATAGGGATGAACCACTAATTAAAAAGCTTACTGTTAGAATAACTGAATCAATGGAAAATGAACTGAACAAACTAGGTGATAATAAAGCTGAATTTGTTAGAGGAGCAATTCAAGAGAAACTAGACAAGCTAAAGGATCAAGTAAAAGATGACTAAACAGTAATAACCAGAGTAATCAATATTAATCTACTCTGGTTATTTTTTGTCTGTAATCAGCTAGTTGATTATACTAGTGATTAATTTAACTATAGCTATATCTGTGGTAATTGGACATTATTATTTATAATGTCAAAATCAGGACTCCAGTAATGTTTGTTAATCATTTCTTCTGATGTTTCCATTAAAGCTGCTACTGTAGCTATATCTACACCTTGACGTAAATAATGTGTAATGCTTGTATTTCTAAGATTGTAAGTAGGTAAATATTGTTTTACTTTACCTTCCTTAACTAAATTTTCTACAATCCTTTTAGTGTACCTTTGTGTAAAGTCTTTGAGATTAATACAATTTCCTCTTTGACTAGGAAAAACAAGGTTATCAGATTTATTAAGTAGATGACTTCTCCTCCTATCTAACAAGTCTCTAAGTTGTGGAGTTAGAGGAAATAACCTAGTTTTGTTATTCTTGGTGGACTTGAGTACTCCTTTAGAATACGCTTTATCAAATACAATTACTTTATCTTGTATGCAATTCCAAGTTAAAGCTATTGCATCCTCAGGTCTACATCCAGTTAGAAAAAGGAACTCAATAAAGTCAGCATACCAACTATCTTTAAAAGCTGACTTGCTGCTACAGTACCAATCAAATCTAAACGCTTCAATGATTATATTTATCTCATCTCTTGAATATGCTTTCTTTGTTCTATCGCTTTTAGGTCTTTCTGGTAGCTGTTTTCTTAATTGTTTCCATATATGAGTATGGATCAAATTATTTTCAAAAGCCCAATTACTACAAGTTTCAACTTCAATCAACAGTCTTTCTAGCGTACTAGCACTATAAAACTTGAGTAAATTGTTTACAATTAAACAAGCATTATCATGTTTCAATTCGTTAACTCTAAGCTTTCCTAGCATTCTATCTACATCACACCAAATAGATTTTTTGGTAGTTTCAGCTAGTTTTGCTTGTTTAGCTACTTTATATCGCTCCCATAGGTCTTTTAGATTGATTGCTGCTTGCTTATTATTTAAAACTGCTTTATCAGGCTGTTTAACTTTTGGTTGATACTTCTCTAACGTAATGTCAAAGTAACCAGCAATGATATCTGTTTTGATCTGACTAGCTATTCTATTAGCATTAGCTATTGATAGCTTATCTCCATACCTTCCACCTGGAGATATTGAATATTGCTGACCTTGATACTGAAACCTGATGATAATTCCACCATTATTGTTTCTTGGTGTAATCTTAGGTACTCTAGATGATGCGTTATCTATTGCGCACATAGCCTGAGTTGCATACAAGTTGCATAACTCAGTTATAAAATTGCTTAAACCTTTGATAAATCAAGCTTATGCTCCACTACCCTAAAGTGGCGCGCTACCAAGCTGCGCTACGCCCCGCTAATTTGATGACTTGAGATTTTGAAGAAGATTATAGTTCTCCTTGACTAAAGTCATTCAAACGCAATTTAGTCAGTATATCACAAGAACAAAAATAATAGCAAGTGGCTTTTCAAAAAACATCAAGCATTCTCATGCCTTGTAGCAAACCAACTACAGCATCAGGTTCCCATTCACATTCGGCTCTTCTTCCCCTATGAAAAACACAGCGCAAATTGTACTTATGCGGATAGCCTGACACTTCCATCCATAATAAATCGCTTTCGGCTTCACAGGTAATTTTTTCTTCATCCATTAACTGGACTGCTAATTCCTGCATCGTGTCAGCCAGTTGCGTTAAAAGCCGAGAAAAATCATTTAACTCTGCTTGGGTTAACTCGATCGCCCAATTATCTGTACCCACTAAACCTTTAAATTCTTCAGCTTCGGGGTTCCAACCAATGCGCCAACCCCATCCACTTTTAACTATCCGTGCCATTTTTATTCTATGCGTCAAGGGCTTTTTGGCAAGTCGGGTACAGGTGTAGTGACACTTTGGGGAGTATTAAAAACGTTGACTATAGCTTGAATTAATTCATTTCTTTGGTCACGAGTTAGGTGAGAAATGACAGCGCGATCGCCATCCAAAGGATTTTTCCTTAACACATCGTTATCTGGATAAGCATCTTCATATATAGCTTCATTAGCATTGAGATAGTCAGCTAATGTCAACTTCCAATCGAAGCGATATACAGGAGATCGTCCTTTCACATAAACATGATAACGGATCAAGCGCCGAATCAGAGTGTTATTTTCTGCGACTTTTCCAGTCTCTTTGCTGATATATTGATTTTCCTTGGGGAAGTTAGGTAATTGCTTATAGACTGATTGCCAAAGATCACTGTAGCTAACTCTTTGAGCTACAGCAGGTTGAATATCGAATAAGTACTTATATCCTAAAACGCCAAAAATCGTCAAGTTTATTACCATTAAGGTAATTATAAATACTAACTTCAAATGTTTACGTTTTTTCATCTAAAAATAAGAATTTGAACAGTTAAAAGCAGGCGAGCGAGGGAGCAGTACAATTCACCCTACACCCTACACCCTAATTCTTCATAATTCCCCAATAATTTCTGGCTGAGTCAATTCATCAGACATTTCGATAATAGCTCTAAGTACAGGCTTCATAATAGCCTCTTCCACGTTTTCAAAGTCTTCATAACGCCGACGTTTAGCTCGATTTGCCACTTGTACTGTAATACGGTAGCGATTTGAAGCAGCACCAATTAGTTCTTCAGCACGCAGCATAATCTGAGATTGGGTCGCCTCGAATCTAGAACGTTTAAGCATAGTTTCTCCTCTGAAGTTATAACTAGTCTAACAGTACTCATCAGCTAGTTATGCTTAAAAACAATTTTACTCATAGCCAGAAAATTTTCCCAATTTTCCTCAGCGTTACTTTCATAGTGGCTTACCTTTTATTAGATGGATCATCACAAGCAGAGAGTACGCCACAACCTTCCAATGCGCCTTTGGAACTAAATTTACTGACTAACCCCAATGGATTCGTGATTACATCTGACACGATAAGTCCAAAATCATTAACTATTCCTAGTTTATGGTGGGCAAAAGCTAACACAGAAAATAGGTTGTTAGATAACTGGATCGCATACCCTCCAGCGAATGAACAAGAACCTGGACGGATCGATTTAATTGTGAATCAACAAATATGGAGTTTACTGGATTATCTAGAACGTTACGATTTTGTTAATCGTTTAGGTACTATAGCTAGAAGCTTTAAATATAATATCCGAGTTTTTAATTATCAACAAGAAAATTTAGCAACTTACACCTGTAATTTTACTAAAACACCATCTTTATGTACTATTCAAGTCGGTAAACGGAGTAGTTTGAACCTAGTTAACTGATCTAGGGACTCCTGCTAAAGCAGAATTTTTCATTTTCACAAATAAAGCTTCATATTTCTTTGTCGCTGTGGTCGATAAAGGTAATAGAAATTCGCTTTTGTCAAAAATCTCCTGATTTACAAGGAGTAGATTTTGCAGTTTATTGGAGATATCTGATGCGGTAATACCAGTGATAATGGGTGAATTAGTTTTAGTTAGTAAGGCGATTTGTTTGGCAATATTTGATTCCCAACAAAAGTTAATCCATTTATCTGCTGTTAGATTATTTACATGTTTATTTTTATTTAAAGGACTCACCCATAGGTCAGCCCAAATTGCTGTTCCTGATTGGGGAACCACTGCGGTCATTTGGGGATAACGTTCTAAAACTGAGATCATATCATTTGACCAACCGACAGCTAACCATGTATCTCCAATTACTAGTGGCTCCAAATAGTTGCGGGAATCATAGAATTTCACCTGTTCGTTTAATCGCTGCAATTCTATTTCTAGAGTTGGTACTTGGTCAAGATTTTCTGTGTTATAGGATTGTCCTAATTTCTTTAATACCAGGCCAATTACTTCTCTAGGTTGATTCAGCAGGGAAATCCGCGATCGCAACTCACTGCGCCATAAATCACTCCAGTCTCTTGGTTGCCAATTTAGCTGGCTAAATTTGTCACGATTATAAATAATTACTGTATTACCCCAGCGATAGGGAGCAGCCCAAACTTTTCCTTGAGGATGAGGATTACCCTGCTCATCCCGTCTGACAAGCTGTTGCCATTTTTGAGCCAAACTGAACCAAGACTGACTTTGTGCTATTTCCAGTGGTTGAATTAATTCCTGTTGAATAGCTGCTTTGAGCCAATAATCGCCCAATGTGACTAAATCAGCAACGTGCTCTGTCTGATGGTCATTAATCCAGGGTATCCGGGGAATTGTCCAAAATCCTGCTTTTTTATTAGCACTTGGATGTCGCCAGGTTTGTAGCTGTTGAAATATTTCCTCAAGCTGATCGATGGGGGTAAATTTTAATTGTATGTTTGATTCCCAGCTTTTTTGAAATCGACCTACCACCTGAGCAGGTATAGACCCTCTTAAGAGCTGTACGTTGAATTTCATTTGTTTATTATTAGTACAACCAAGAAGAAGTTGGGAAATTGCTAATCCACTTGTACCTAGTAAAAAAGACCTTCGATCCATTGATTTGAGGATAAATTAGTAATGCGTGGTACGTTCATTGTATTTGCTTAATTGATCAAGTTGAGCTTCAATTGCGGTTAAAAGCTTTTCTTGGAGCCAATTTCCCCACAAAGAAGCAGCTATACAAGCGGCTCCTGCTCCTACTCCTTCTTTGACAAAGCCCTGCTCATAAGCTTGGAGTTGAGGATAACGAGAATCAGCAAAACTGACCTGTGTAGCTAATAAAGGCGGGATTTCCTCACCTAAATTGAGAGTTAAATCCACCGTATCTCCAGAGGGGTCTTCTACCACCCAGCGGGTTGTACCTATAACTATAGCTTCAGGACACCAAGGTAAGTCATAAGTTTGGGCGATCGCTTGGATGAGAGCGTAAACAGCCAACATTTGGGTTCCTCCTGCTAACATAACCCCACAATTACGACTAGCTGCGATCGCCATCCCAGCGACGACTATTTGCATCGGGTCTCCCACAGCCGCAACAAGTTGTAAAGGATTTAAATAATTTTGCATTTTGGCTAAACCATCACGCACAATATTCCATTTTTGGGCGTGATTACATATCTGATGACTACTATTAACTTTGCCTAATGCATCAATACCCAATCCAGTCAGAATGGATAAAGCTGTTGTTGTCCCACCCACAACACATTCACTTAAAATCAAATACCCCGGTGAAATATGATTACTTAATTGTGTCCCCCAAGATAAACCTTGATCGAATAAATGTCTGACAGTAGTTATATCCATAGCCCTACCTTGGCTCAAACAGGCAGCCGGAGTACCACCTAAATCGATTATTGGTATATCAGGAACCTCTAATAACCCCGCATTAAATAAGTAGACTGGTATCTTGAGAGCAGTAACTACAGCACGAGTAATAATTGCGGGGGAAGCGCCTGCTGCTAGAGGTGGTAAAGGGTAACGAGAGAGATGTTTAGCTCCATAATATAAAAATTCAGCGTCAGCACAAGCGGTATATTTTCTATCTTCTGGCGTCCGCCCAGCCGCAGAAATTCCTGGAACCAATCCAGTCTCTGTAAATCCTAAAACGCAAGCAAACAAAGGAAGGCTATGCCGATAATGACTAAGCCATGCTTCACCCTGTTCTATTTGTGTATAAACTCTAATCATCACCGTCTCCTCCGCTCTCATCCCTCATAATCGAGTAAAACTTGTATCCAATGGGGAGGATTAGGGATAGGATTACCTAAACGGTTCAACAATAGCCAGGATGCCAAATGTACCACAAATAGGTAGAGAAAATTATTCACCACAATCAGAGCGATCGCCCCTAATTGAATCAAAAACACACTAGGATTCGCCAAAATTTCTAGCTTGAGGAATATCCACTCCGTAATTTCCGTTACTTGATTAACTACATAGATCCATAAGTCCTCACCCGACAATACAGATAGTAGCCAGATACGGAAGAATACGCCTATTGTCCCTAATAACATGCCTAAAGTAATAGAGACCATCCAATTTACACGACGATGCCATGTAGCCCCTAGAAGCACACCCATAAACGCAAAAGGCATAACAAATAAAAGACTACGCACAGGACCAGTGAGTACCGCTAACAAGAGTCCAGAAGTAATAGCGGCTATCCAAGCAGCGCGTTTACCCCAACGCAAATAAACTAAAGCAATGGGGACGGGGAAAAATATGCGCAAGACAGGACCTAAAGGAAAATAAAGATTAATCAACCACATCAAACTAGCAGTACTGGCTAAAAACGCTGTTTCCACCATTCTCAATGGCGTTTCCACTGGTCTTAAAGGTGAATTTAACCCAGGCTCTGCATCACTATAGACTATTTGGCGTAACTCTCCTGATTTATCTAAATGGTCTGGATATGCACTATTAGAAGAATCTTCCTCTTCTGGCTCATCTGACAGAGAATCTAAAATACCCATATCTAAAAGCTAAGATATTAAATGATCATTTTTTCCAAAGCTGGTAAGTCGGGAATACAAATAATGTCTTGGTCCCGTTTAATCAAGCCTTTTTTTTCTAGTCTTGTCAATACCCTTGTAACTGTTTCTCTAGCGAGACCACTTAAACTACTCAATTCTCGATGGGGTAAATTGGGGATTTCTGTACTTCCCGTCTGACCTTTTTTTCCTTGTCCATCCGCTAAAAATAGGAGTGTGTCTGCAACTCGAGACTGACTATCAGATTCACGCAGGCGTAATCGCCGATTTACTTGGCGTAATCGTCTAGCCATTAATTGCGCTAACCTAAGTCCAGCTATGGGTTCTGTATGCATTAACTTAACAAAATCTTGAGATGGCATACTCCCAATGACTGTGGGAGTTAAAGTAATTACATCTGTTGAGCGTGGTACTTCATCTAGTGCTGCCATTTCCCCAAATAGCTCACCTTGCCCAATAATATTTAGTGTTACTTCCTTACCTTCTAAATTGTAAGTACGGATCTTTACCCAGCCATCTACAATAAAGTACACTGAGCCACCCCAGTCATTTTCAAGCAAAATTACCTGATTAGCTGGATGAGTCCGTGTAACTAGATGAGTCAGGGCTTTTTCCACAGCCGACTCTGGCAATCCTTGAAAGAAGGGCGCCGAGACGATCCAATTATGAGCATTTATGTTTGAGCTAGATCGGTCTTCCATTAGAACATCTTTAATACCTAAAGCTGCTTATAGATGTAAAAGACATAAGTACTATTTATAGCTTAAGCTATCAGAGTACAGCCTTTTTCTCAGATAAAACTAAATTATGTAACGCAAGAAAGCTACAATATCATTTTTCCCGACTATATTTACTTAAATTATGAGTTTAATATGAGGTTAAATAGCACAAATATTTTCCCTATAGTAATATATCCCCATTAGGAGCAATTTTGGAAAATTGTCAATCCGCTAAAACCCGACGTACATTTCTAGCTAACTAAGGTATTTTAAAGTGACTTCCCGTGCAGATGATATTCATAAACTGATCATAGATATTGACAACTTGCTGTCCAATAGTGGTAACCCTTTGTCTAAGCTGCTGTCTGGCCAGTCACAGGAAGAGAAAGGTCTCTTACAGCAAATTCGTAACTTCCTCATAACGCTGAATGAGAGTGAGCTATCATCCCCAGATATTCCTCAATTACCCACATCGGAAACCCTATCATCTGAGTTAGCCAGATTTGCACAATCGGAGGATAGTAATCCACTTGGAGCTACCCTGAGGACACCACCAAGACAGTCTGATTCAATTCCAGAGAAGTTACCAGATGAATTTTCTGCTTTGCTCCAACCCTTACGCGTAGAATTAGCGGATTTATTGCACCAAAGAGCCAGTCTGATTCAGGAAATTAGACAGTTAGAGCAAAAGCGACTGCAAAATTATTCCCTAACTCAACAGTTAGTCAATCAAGACCAGATGATTTCTGAGTTTTTACAGGTGCTCATGAGTCGCTTATTGCCAAGCTTGTCGCCACATTTGGCTAATTCTCTCAACTTAGCTACTGGTGAGAAGAGCGCGCACAACAATGACGTTACACCTGGAACACATCCTTTTTTCGGCTCCTCTGAACAGATGGAGCGGTTGGTGATGTTAGCCAGAGAACTCGACCAACGATTGCTGTCTTTAGATGGAACTGTAAACCTTGTTTTTGATGCATTGCAGCGCAACATCAAAACTTATCATCAGTCCTTATCCCAAGCACTTGCCAGAATGCATAGTCAGGGATTGCAAGGTGAACAGCTGATGACCACCTTTTTAGACAATTTGACCCAGTATTTACAGCAACAATCCTGGATGGCTTCTTCACCTAATAACCAGCAGGTATTGACGGAAACATCTTTGTCACTAGAACAATTAGCTGATGCGGCGGAAACTAGCAATATAGAGAGTCTAGATGAAATCCTATTACAGCTCACGTCAGCACAACCAACATTTTTAGGTAGTGATACTGATACCAATCAATTACAGCTAGATCGGTTAGATCGGTCTGGACCAGTTAATGATGAGGTGGACCAACTTTATGCAAGTCTATTTGGGACAAAGGATATCCTTGATTCTCATCCAGTCAAAAATGATTTATTGACTCCAGAAATAATTACTCCACTATTAAAGATTCCAGAGCCAGAAAATAAACATCTTGACCAGCAAATAAATCAAATAAATCCACCTGTTGGGGAGCAAAGCATCTCCAGTAGTATGGATATGATTCCAGAAACTAAAGATTTTGCTCCTTTATCATGGGAAGACTTATTTTTGGTAGAAGACACACAACCACCCTCAACAGTTGTAGTCTCAGATGTTGTTCCTGTACAAATTGATTCTTTACCAAGCAGTGATGATACTATTACTGTCTTGACTGATTTGTTAATAGATATAGATATTAACGGTGACGAGCGCTCGCTGGAAATACCATTTTTAGCAGATACACCTGAAACCGTATCTGCAAATTTTCCAGCAATCAACTCTTTAGCTGAAACCGCCCAAAAAGAAGAAGACTTATTATTAGATAGTTATATTCCTGCTCTGCCACAAGAGGACTTGCTATCTCTACAAAATCACGAAAGTCTAGCTGTAAAAGAAATAGTTTTAGACATATCACAACGCCAACAACTAGAGTTGGATTTAGCTAACTTTGACCGCCAATTAACTCCCTCTTCAGAATATTTAACTAACCCGAATAATTCTCAGCAGTTGCAAGACTTCCAGATCAAGGCTGAAGTCAAAACTCAAGAGTCGCCTGAAATACCTGCTATTACTCCTCTGAGCCTAGATCTTCCCCATGAAAATCAGGAGGAGAATATAATCAATGACAATATCATCTTAGAAAACCAGCCTGTAGTTGCTGTTCGCACTCCAGATATAAATCAGACTCCAATTAAAATAGATTTGCGCAAGATTATTGAAAAAAAAAAGGAGGCGACAACTCCTACAAATCCTCTTTCGGACGAAGTTTTGTCTGCGAATTCCAATTTGGACAATAATTTGGACAATCATGCAGAAATGGTTAGCAGTCCGACTAATTCAGTTTGGTATTTAGGAATTGACTTGGGGACAACAGGAATTTCAGCAGCTTTGTTAAATCGCTCCACATCGGTTGTTTATCCTATTTATTGGTCAACAGAAAATCAACCTCACAAAACTCCTTTCCCTCGTTCTTTTCGGTTACCAGCGGAGGTTTATTTGCCTATGGCTTCTGCGCCTCAATCGGAAACTGAAACTGGTGAACATGCTCAGGTGGCTCCCAGTTCTACACTCCAGAACCATATTGCTGGTTCAGTTGGGACGACATCAGAACCCACACACAACCTCTATTCAGCACAATTAAAACCATATTTACAAGTCGCAGTTCCTTATAAAGGCAAAAAGCAAAAATGGGAGCCTGTTTTACAATTAAATGAGTTTTCAGCGGGTCCTTTGATTTGGGTTGTGCGATCGCTATCCAAGCTCCTATTAACTCTTAAATCAGATCAAGTTACTACTACTCCAGCTATTAGAGCCGCTGCTGTAGGTTTAGATGCAACAAATTTTTCTACTATTATTAACAATATTTCTGGTATTATTTGCAACTGTCCATCTAACTGGTCAGAACAATATCGGTTCAACTTGCGGGAAGCAATTCTAACTAGCAAACTAGTTAAACATCCAGAAGAAATATTTTTTGTGGAGGAAGCGATCGCCACACTTCTCCCAGAACTGACCAATGCTAACCATATCGTCCAATTGATTACCAATGAAGGCTTACGTCCTTTAAAAACTAGCGAACATCCTCTGATAGGGAATACCCTAGCGATAAATATTGGGGCGAATTCAACTGAAATGGCACTAGTAGATTTACTGGCTAATGGTGAGCCATTGACGCACAAGGATTTCATGTTACATGGATTTGCTTATGCAGGAAAAGGCATTGAGCAAGATATTATTTGTCAATTATTACTACCACCAAAATCTCGGCAATCACGCCTAGAAGCAGAGAAGACGGATACACAAACTACTACTAGTAATACTTGGCATTGGCAACCGACGATTCCCGGTCTAGACCAAATGTACTTATCTACTTTAGAGCTAGAAACTTTGGAATTACCAAAAGTAGGAGAACCAGATATGCGAGTTCGGGTGCGTTTGCAACAACGCTTAGAAAGTTCACTATTAGGACATGCTCTTTTAGATGCAGCCTTAGCTTTAAAGATAATTCTCCAACATCAGGAATCTTTTACCTTAGAATTAGCCGACCAGCGCTGGGTATTACAACGTCGGGATTTAGAAAGTCAAGTATTTGTTCCTTTTGTCCGTCGCCTGAATCGGGAACTGAATAAGTTACTAGTAGCACGCGGTATTCCCACAGAAGCGATTAATCAAGCGGTTTTGACTGGTGGACTAGCCTCCGTGGGTACAATTAACCGTTGGTTAAAACAGAAACTTCCCAATGCTAAAATTATTCAAGATACTTATCTTGATGAAAGTGGTGCTCCCACTTGTAGCCGAGTTGCTTATGGTTTAGCTGTTTTACCCATATATTCTCAAGTCTTAGAAGTATCTAAGCAACAGTACACAGATTATTTCCTTTTGGGCGAGTTATTGAAAATTCTGCCGGATCGTTCCATCTCTTTTGGAGAAGTACTTCAGTTATTTGAAAACCGTGGTGTTAATACTCGCAGCTGTCAACAACGATTATTAGCTTTCTTAGAAGGAGAACTACCTGCGGGTTTGATACCTTCATCTTTAGAGACTACCTGGTTAACAACAAACTCGCAAGAAAATCCTGACTATAATACGATACCTAATACCCCTTTATGTGAAAAATTAGGTAATCTAACTTATCGACCTAATTTTCAACAACTTGTATCTTTACGCTATTTTATGGATGCTATCAAAACTAGCGCGCTACAATCTTTAGATGAGCCATATACAGTTAATCTTGACTTTGGGGCTAATGTTGCTGCTGTAAGTGAATAATTTGGCGAAAATTTAACTGAAAATTTATAACTTTCCCACTCAATCAACAAGATTGTATGAACTTTTGGCGTACCCAGATTCACTCTAGTCTAATGTTGGTTAAATTAAGAGCAGTATTATTTAAAACTCACTAACTCGAAGCTCTTTGAGAAGTTTGAAAGTGATCCACACCGAGTTTAATTACTTTTAATAGAGCATTTATGATTAGCCCTCTAGCCATCAACAATAGTTTTGGTTCATTTTCTAGTGTAAATACATCCAAAATGTATTTACACCCATCTAGTACAAGTATTGTCAAACGACTAATTGATATTTTGGGAGCAGTTATGGGGATAGGAATTACAGCATTAGTAGCTGTTCCCATCGCAGTGGTTACTCTAATTTGCGACCCAGGTCCGATATTTTACTCTCAGATTCGTTGTGGTTTAAATGGACAAACCTTCCGCATCTGGAAATTCCGCTCCATGGTAGTCAATGCTGAACAAATACAGCATTTAATTCCCAATCAAGCCCAAGGACATATTTTTAAATGTAGCCATGACCCTCGGATTACTCCCATGGGTAAATTTTTGCGTCGCTCTAGCTTAGATGAATTACCTCAATTTTGGAATGTCCTGTGGGGTGAAATGAGTATAGTTGGAACTCGTCCGCCTACAGTTGAGGAAGTAATACGCTATGAATCACATCACTGGGAAAGATTACGAGTTAAACCAGGTATAACAGGTGAATGGCAAGTTAATGGTCGCTCTACTATCAAAGATTTTGAAACTATTGTGCGGATGGATTTAGACTATCAACGTAAATGGTCTATAGTATATGACTTAAAACTGATTTGGCAAACTATCTGGGTCGTTTGGCGTAAAACTGGAGCTTATTAATCTGGAAATTGAGGCTGATTAACCTTTTACTCCACTACCGCTATCTGTGGGTACGATATATTTCTGTAAAAATAAAAACAATCCCAAAACTGGTGCAATAGAGATTATTGAGCCAGCTGCTACTAATCGCCAATCTAGAGAAAATGTCCCCGCTAACTTGGCAACTCCTAAAGGTAAAGTATAGAGGCTTTCGTCTTGAATGACAATCAAAGGCCAGAGGAAGTCACTCCAAGCACCAATAAATACAAAAATAGCTAGTGTGATTAATGAGGGACGGATGGACGGGAGCATAACGTACCACCATAATCCCAATTCAGAACTTCCGTCCATACGAGCAGCTTCTTCTATTTCTTTAGGTACATTCATAAAAGCTTGTCTTAATAAAAAAATCCCAAAAGCAGAAGCTACACTGGGAAAAATTATGCCTAAATAACTATTTCTCAACCCCAGCTGTACTGTCAAAATATACAAGGGAATCATAACTATTTGGAACGGGATCATGATAGTAGAAATAATGGTAATCAAGATCCAGTCTCTACCAACAAATTTTAGTCTAGCTAAAGGATAGGCTGCTAAAGCAGAAAATAGCAGATTTAGTCCTACAGTCAAAAGTGCGATCAAGGTACTGTTAAAGAAATATTGCCCAAAGGGTAGAAATTGCCAAACTCGACCAAAGTTGTCTAAAGTCGGTTGGCTAGGTAGTAATTGTAGAGATGGCTGAAAAATATTCTCACTAGGCGATTTTAAGGCTGTACTTATCAGCCATAGTAGGGGAAATAGCGTAATTAAAGCGATCGCACTCAAAATGACGTAGGTGAATAGGGTTTGTCGGGGAGAGTTTTTCACATTAGAGCAGGGAACAGGGAACAGGGAACAGGGAACAGGGAACTCTCTAACAGGAGATGACAGAGTGTAATGGTTTGTCCCAAGAAGCAATAGGTAATTGAGGTAAAAGAGCAAAGTCAAATACAATACCAATAGTTGGCTTTCCTCGCCATTCGGGTAGGCTCAGGAGTCGATCATAATAACCGCCACCATAACCCAACCTATAACCTTGGCGATCGCAAGCCACACAAGGAACCAGGATTAAATCGACTTGTGTAGATGCAATTAGTGGTGCTTGTGAAATAGGTTCTAGAATACCATAAGCATTAACTTGAGTTGGGTCGCCAGGTTTCCACAAATGCCAATTCAAGGATTTACCTACACAACGGGGAAACCCCCAATTATGTTGAGTACGGAAAACCAGTGTACTCAGGTCTGGTTCTTGGAGAAAGCTGAAATAAGCTAGTACAGTAGTCGCTTGCGTAAATAAAGTCGAATTTGCGAGTTGATAACAAAGGCGATCGCTACGCTGTTTCCACTCGGAAACTGACATTGACTTACGAGTTTTGAGTATCTGGCGTCGTAGTTCGGCTTTATTAGCTGAACAATCAACTGGCTGGAAAAGATTCTGCATATAAAATACCGTCATCTGGCATTTTGACGGTACCATTCAATAGTATGTTTCAAACCTTCTTGAAAGCTAACTTGAGCAGTAAATCCAAATGCTTGGTAGGCTCTCGCCGTATCTAAGCAGCGACGGGGTTGACCATTAGGTTGGTCAGTTTGCCAAATAATTTCGCCATTAAACTCCATCAGTTCACAGATGAGATTAATCAAATCCCGAATCGATATTTCCGATCCCGTACCTAAGTTGACGGGTGCATCATCATGATAAATTTGAGTACCCATGACAATACCACGAGCCGCATCTACAGAGTAGAGAAATTCACGAGTTGGGGAACCATCACCCCAGACAGGAATTTGCTTTTCACCCTTGACTTGAGCCTGATGTACTTTGCGGATTAATGCTGGAATCACATGAGAGCTTTTAGGGTCAAAGTTATCTTCAGGACCATATAAATTTACTGGGAGCAGATAGATACCATTAAATCCATACTGCTGACGGTAAGCTTGTAATTGTACTAAAAGAGCCTTCTTCGCGATTCCATAAGGAGCATTAGTTTCCTCTGGATAACCATTCCACAAGTCATCTTCTTTGAATGGTACAGGCGTGAATTTGGGATAAGCGCAAATAGTCCCGACGCAAACAAACTTCTCCACACCAGCAAGATGTGCGGCGTGGATCAGATGAGTCCCCATGATCAAGTTATCGTAGAATAATTCTGCAGGTTTTTGGCGATTAAGACCAATACCACCCACATGTGCAGCTAGGTGGATGACGATATCCTGCTGTTCTACAGCCTGTTGACTATTTTCCCAAATGCGTAAATCACAATCTTGCGATCGCGGGACAGAAATTTTTTCCCGTTGAGCACCAAACTCACACAACTGATTGACCACTTGACGACCTAAAAACCCTGAGCCACCAGTTACTAAAATGTATTTATTCTTTAGTTCTAAAGCTGTCATAACTAAAATGTATATTCAGTAGAATCAAAAATGCAAAGCGCCTAGCTCATGACGGACTGTAGCAATATCACCAGATTGTAATAAATTATTCGTATGAGTAGAAGTGCATCCTAAAGCTTGCAGATCAGCTTCCACCATGAGAGCAACAAGTTGTTTAAAAGTCACCGATGGCTTCCAACCTAGCTTTTCTTGCGCTTTAGTTGCATCACCAATCAACAAATCCACTTCGGCTGGACGCAAATAACGTTGGTCGAACTCAACGTAATCTTGCCAATCCAGATTTACATAACTAAACGCTAGTTCCAGGAACTCTCGCACTGAATGGGTTTCACCTGTAGCAATAACATAATCATCTGGCTGGTCTTGCTGTAACATTAACCACATAGCCCTGACGTAATCTTTAGCATATCCCCAGTCTCGCTTTGATTCCAGATTACCCATATAAAGATTTTTCTGCTTCCCAGCCACAATGCGAGCTACAGCCCTAGTTATTTTACGAGTAACAAAAGTCTCTCCGCGTCTAGGTGATTCATGGTTAAACAGAATACCATTGCAAGCAAATAAGTTATAAGACTCACGATAATTTATTGTTTGCCAATGAGCATAAACCTTAGCGCAAGCGTAGGGGCTACGAGGGTAGAAAGGTGTTGTTTCACTTTGAGGTACAGCTTGAACCAGACCATACATTTCCGAAGAACCAGCTTGGTAAAATCGGACTTGTTTTCCTGTACGTTGTTGGTAATCTCGCACAGCTTCTAATAACCGCAGCGTTCCCATACCAACTGCGTCCACAGTATATTCTGGCGAGTCAAAGCTAACTCTGACATGGGACTGAGCGCCTAAGTTATAAATTTCTTCTGGCTGAACTTCCTCAATAATCCGGCGTAGAGTCGTCCCATCAGTTAAATCACCATAGTGAAGAAACAATCTTACTCCTTGTTTATGAGGGTCTTCATAAATATGGTCAATCCGATCTGTGTTAAAGGTAGAAGTCCGGCGAATAATCCCATGCACTTCATAACCTTGCTCCAGCAATAACTCACTCAGATAAGAACCATCTTGACCTGTAATACCTGTAATCAAAGCCAGCTTTTTTGGTCTCATATTCAATTACCCCTAACTTGCATCCAAATCACAAATCTTGAGAATCTAGCAGCTAAATGATATTATTACCGATAATATCTCATTTAAACGCATTTAATCAAAAATTTACTGTATAAATTTTAGGTAAAGCCATCTGCCGAAAATAGAGCGTCTGTGGGGCGTAAATAGCCCCACAGAAGGTAAAGAGTGAGCAATTTCTTAGTAAGCCCCGTTATTTTTGGGCATAACGACTATATCAATTGTCTTCAAAATGATCCACAAGTCTAGCCAGAAATTTCTGAATTTGACATAGTGGAGGTCTATTTGAACTCTTCTGGGGTAAGGAATATCATTTCGACCGGAAACTTGCCATAATCCAGTAATTCCTGGACGAATGGTCAAGACTTGATCGATATGACAGCCATATTTTACCAATTCTTCCGATACTAGCGGTCGCGGACCAACAACACTCATATCCCCGGTTAAAACGTTCCAAAATTGAGGAAATTCGTCCAAACTAGTAATTCGTAAGAAACGGCCAATTTTGGTAATTCTAGGGTCTTTTTTGAGCTTAAAGCTGCTTTCAAATTCTTGCCGCAGATGAGGGGATGTTGCCATCATTTGGACGAGTACCTCGTCTGCATTACTCACCATGGTACGGAATTTAATACAGTTAAACCGTCGATGGTTTTTCCCCACGCGTTCTTGGACATAAAATATGGGTCCATCTGAACTGACAGCAATCAGTAAAGACAAAAGTATGTATAGGGGAAAAAACAAAATCAAGACCGACAGTGAAAACACAATATCGAACAATCGTTTGGTAAACTCTCCGTTTAAACCCTGAAGATATAGACCTCTAGGTTTCACCTGCGGCTGTTTAGTTTTTTGACCACGCTTTGATAAAGTGCGCGTAGGCGCACTGGCATCTTGTCGTGGATATCGCTTGCCGGAGAGGAGTGAGCTCTGGGCAGTCATCATACTCCTTAATAATCCACACCACACATAGTCCCGATCTTAAAGCTAAAAGGCAGTGCATCTAGGAAAATTTTGCAAAAGCCTCCAAAATAACTACAAATTACCAGACAATCATTCTCGCAAAGGTCGGTGTTCTTTACACTTATTTAAAAATTCTTGATAACGTTCTGCGAATACTTGGCGAGAGAATTGAGCCGCATGTAGGCGTATATACTCATAATTGAATAGGTCCTGGGATATTTCAAATTTTTCTACTGCATCGACTAAGGCTGCTACTGTTTGTTCTTTAAATAGTATACCTGTGCCTGTGTCTACATAGGAACGAACATCTCGCACTGTTTCTAGAGCGCCTCCTGCACCATAAGCAATTACCGGAGTACCACAAGCTTGTGCTTCTACTAAGGCAATGCCAAAATCTTCACAAGCCGCATACACAAATGCTTTGGCAGTAGACATATATTTTTTTACCACATTATCTGGTTGCCATCCCATTATTTGGATATGAGAATTTGCCATATGACAGAGTTTTTTCATTTCTGGACCCGTACCAATAACTATCAATGGTCTTTTTAGTTGATTAAAGGCTTGAACAATTAAGGATACTTGTTTATAACTTACTAATCGGCAAACTATCACATAAAAATCTGCTTTTTCCCCAGAAAAGGGGCATGATTCCACCTCTACTGGTGGGTAAATCACTACTGATTCTCGACGATAGCAACGCCAAATCCGCCGAGATGTATGGTAAGAATTGGCAATAAAGTAATCAACCCGATTGGCGCTTAATACATCCCATTGGCGCAATCTATGTAACAAGTATTTTGTCAACCAACCAACCTTACCCTTGCCCAATTGACTGTGATTTAGATAATCAAAAGTTAGCTCCCAAGCATATCGCATTGGGCTGTGACAATAACACAAGTGTATCTGTTCAGCAGTCGTTAGTACTCCTTTAGCTACAGCATGAGATGAAGACAAGATCACATCGTACTTCCGTAAATCCAATTGTTCAATGGCTAAAGGTAACAGGGGTAAATATTTCTGTACACCTTGACGCGCATAAGGGAAATTTTGTAAAAATGTTGTGCCAATTTGACGCTTGTAGAGATAATTTTCAGGATTACAGGATTCAAAATCAATTAACGCGTACAAGTCAGCTGGAACGAAATTCAAAATTTCTTGGACAACGAGTTCTGAACCGCCTGTGGCTTTAGGGGTTAGCCACTCATGAACTAGAGCATATTTCAGGGACACAGAAGAGAGGGTGTAGGGTGTAGGGTGTAGGGTGTGGAAAAGCTTTTTTGAGGAGCTAAGAAAGTAGGGGAGTAGTTCATCAGTATTTCCTTGAGAGGGTTATAGTAAATAAAAGACCCTATTTATTTGATAAAAGTTCCGTGGATCTCAACCCCTACACCCTACACCCTACACCCTAGTTCAGTTTTTATGCGCATTTTAATCATTGGTGGTACTAGATTTATAGGTGTTTACCTTACCCAGCTATTGGTAGAAGCTGGACATGAGGTAGTATTATTCAATCGAGGTAATCATCCTGTACCAACGGTTGGAGTAGGACAAATTCATGGCGATCGCACTGACCCCACTCAGATTAAGCATAAGTTAGCACAGGAAAAGTTTGATGTCATTTTTGACAATAATGGACGAGAACTCACTGATACTCAACCACTGGCGGAAATTTTTCAAGGAAGAGTGCAACATTTTATCTATATGAGTTCCGCTGGTGTATACCTCAAATCTGACCAGCTACCTCATATTGAGGGAGACCCAGTTGACCCTGAAAGTCGTCATAAAGGTAAGTTTGAAACGGAAGCCTACTTGGGAAAACTGGATTTACCTGTTACTTCTATTCGTCCTACTTATATCTATGGTCCCAAAAACTATAATGCTTTAGAAAGCTGGTTTTTCGATAGAATTACCCGTGATCGCCCAATTCCTATCCCTGGAAATGGCTCCCATATCACCCAATTTGGTCATGTGAGAGATTTAGCCCAGGCTATGACTCAAATACTAGGTAATCAATCGGCGATTCGACAAATTTATAATATCTCTGGCGATCGCTTTGTCACTTTTGATGGCTTGGCTCGTGCTGCTGCTGTGGCTGTAGGTAAATCCCCCAAGAACCTAAAAATTGTACATTACGACCCCAAAGAATTTGACTTTGGTAACCGCAAAGCCTTCCCTCTGCGAGTACAACACTTTTTCGCCTCGGTTCAAAAAGCACAAAGAGAATTAAATTGGCAGCCTGACTATAATTTGATTTCTGGACTTAAAGACTCTTGGGAAAATGATTACTTGTTATTTGGACAAGACAAAGCTGATGTAGATTTCTCTATGGATGAGGAAATTCTGAAATTAAGTTAGTTGGGAAAGGAGTAAGGAAGCAAAAGAGCTTCCCCTGCTCCCTCTTTATAGGAAAGTATGGTAGGCGTAAAACTCAGTGTCTTTAGACCTGAGATATAAGCGACTCAAGCGAATAAATTCGCTTAAATTTTCAACTAAATTAAATATATTTTTGATATAATTTAGATA
>Ga0116231_10005977_pt1 | contig 23598 bp, 27 predicted proteins | sample S1TSphgellanicum_2_FD_89695 | JGI IMG/M metagenome (GOLD analysis project Ga0116231, IMG submission 89695) | Host-associated microbial communities from peat moss isolated from Minnesota, USA - S1T2_Fd - Sphagnum magellanicum MG | ecosystem: Host-associated > Plants > Peat moss > Unclassified...
AGAACGGTCACCAGCTCACCCTTCTTATGCTGGCAGAGTGGCATCTAGAGATGCTGGACGTAGTGGGGCTTCCCCTGCCTGGGAGCGTAGGCGTGCACCATCTGGGGATGAAGGGTCAATATTTGCACCTGGCACACCCAATAATCGATCCCGATTACGTGCTGGTGCTGGAAGACCAGAGGAACTAGTAAGTGTGGAGATCCTTGCTTCTTATGTGCTGTGAATGCAAGGAAGTGGGATGCATGGTCATTTTAATTGTGCCACGACAAAATTACTGTATAGATTGTATACCAATCTGATCTCTTCAACTTTTCCAATTTAAGATAGAGCTTGGGATTTAAGTGCAGGAACAGTGATGTAAATGCTGATGGAAAATGATGGAAATTATCTCATGTCCTCAAGTCTGTCTAGATGGTTCAAGTCCAGACTTCATGGCTTGAATGGCCAAATTTTTTGATGGAAGAAATTCTGGATTAATGGCTTTGTTGTATCATACCCTTCAGGAATTTGTAAAGAGTGTAGTCAAATTTGGATTGTGTATCTAAATTATGTGCTTTGTGTGCACAGCCAGCAAGAGGTGGGACATTGCCTAAATTTGGAGCCTGGGATGCAAAGGACCCTACTGCTGGAGATGGGTTCACAATGATATTCCAAAAAGCATCAGTTGAGAAGAAGGAGGGTGGACCTGTACGCATTCCACAGATAAGCAGTGAACCTCCAGCAGGTAGTTTGGATGACTATTCTCAGAAGCAGCCAAGTGCACGATTGAAGAAACACACTCAAAGCAAACGGGGCACTGACAGTGGTTCTGTGAGTGGCTATAACCTTTGTCTTGTCATAATTGAGGGCTGTTAACACAACTGCTCTGAAGTAGCCAGCATTTGTTTCATGTTTCTGTTGCCGCTTTGCTTTGTTGACAACTTTTAGTACCTGATATTTCTTACATGTTAGCAGAGGTGTATGAGTTTATTTCAAATGAGGACTTGGGAGATTTCTAGATGCATGTTGAATTGAGAATATGCATGCAGCCAAAAGAGTGCATGTAAGTCTACAGAGCGGGCTTCTTTTCATCTGATGCTATAGTATAAGCTTATCTATGGTTTGTGGACAATTGATCATGTTGCAGAGCTGGCGTTGCTGCTTTGGTGGATCAGCAGACAAGTGACACTCTCTATCTCCTCCAACTCTCAGTTCCATACACTCTTGTGATAGATTTTGGAGCTTAGGCCTGACTATTCACATTAATTGTTGGCTGTTCTTCCCTCACGTAGCAGAATCATTGTTAAGGTGTCCATTAGTGTATTTACTGCAAAAAGATTGTGGCGGTAGAAGGGGTTTGGTCCCTCCATTGCACCCTCTTCTATACTGACCGCACTTTCAAAAATTTCTGCTAATCAATGGTTGTTTTTTATTGATTCTGTCTGCTGGCTTTGAGCAATTACAACCAGCTGCTGTTTAGGACTTGGGAGGAAATGTTGAGTGGTCAGTGTGCAGACTCTCTTACGTTTTGTGCAGGTCCCCTGAAAGGACAGGTAATGGCCATGCTATACAGATCCAAGGAAGAATCTGCCTAATGATTCTGATATACTCCTTTTGAAAGTCTCCTAGGAAGGGTTTCAAAACCACATAAACAATTGCATCATTTCAGTTTCTAGTGCTTTGGACAAGCACTAAATGCCACATAAGTGACTCTTTACAATAGCTACTCATCAGATCTCACTCCTCTATGTCTTTTTCTTTTGTTGCTTTTACTATTTTTGAATTATATTTCTTGTTGTTTGGTTTTGAACTTTCCATATTTCAATGGACCTTTAGTGTTCAAGGGCCAAGTCTTTGTTTGTCTTAGGACATTTGAATGTCTTTGTACAAGTGCCTCTCTGCATGGGCTGGCATTGTGATTTTTGACCTTCTCTATTTTGGGAGCAGCCTTCCTGGCAAATTGGGGGATAATCTTCAATTTCTCAATGAAGATTGGACATCAATTATCCCTGCCTTCCAAACTGCTGCTCCACTTTGTTGTAACATCCAAACTGGGGATTTTCTTGTCTAATTTTTGGGTTAGTTAGTAGGTCCTATTCACTAGGAGTTACCTGATTTTTCTGATTATAAGGATTACTAGAGTCTGCATTCAATTTGGGGGCATCTGTAAATGCTGTTTGCTTTTTGGAAGGCAGTGGTACATGTGGTGATGGCAGGATGTGATCAAAGGAGATAACTGGCTAAGGCAACAAGGTAGAATAAAAAAGGTTGTCAAGAAGACTTGGGGTTGCTGAGATCTAGGTTGTGGCTGAAGCATTTTTGGGAGCAACTGTTGATGATAGAAGGGAGAAATTGTTAGTCTGCATGCAACTGAGAAACTTGGTGTACACATTATATCAATGTTTTGGCTGCTCACAAGTAGAGTGGTGAGGAAAAGAAATTTTTTGCCATTTTATATTGATTTGTGGTCTGCTAATCAGGTCTTTTTTGGATACAGTTCTTTTCCATGTTTAGTTTGGTTATATTATCAGTTTTTAAGATCTGGATGAACAAATTTCTTTATATCAAAATTTCTATAATTTCGTTTTGGGTGGGATTTTTTTTGCGTTTCTCATATGTTCAAGTTTTGTTCAATATGTAAAACTTTATGATTGTAGTTACAACAAATGGAAGAGAATATTGTTGCTTTACAAACAGACAAATGATGGTTAGCAACATTTCAAATCAGTTGGAGATTATTTGCAATGTTGGTTAGGGTAGGTCTCTTGAGCAGACACTTCAACTCATAAGATGTTACTCCTCTGCCTCTGTAGTTGAAAAGGACTCTGAACAGTTCCCCTCGATGTACCACAACCCTCAGCAGCATGGACAAAAAGTGAGGAAGATAGGGGGAATAGAAGTACATGGGGTCAGTGTTCAGTTATCAGCCTAAAAAACATTTTCTAATTTCAACATACTTGTGCTACTTCTGCCAGGCTTTTTTACCTCTGAAGTTGAAAGTGGTTATTTAGAGAAGTTTATTTCTCTGTTCAACTGCTCCTTTGTCTCTGGAGTTAAAATTTACCTTTCTGTCCAACTACTGCTTTTGAGGGAAAAACATCTGTGCTACAAGCATACAATATTTGTATTGATTATGTAAAACACAGTTGAGTGAATGTTTTATTTGTTTTAGCTGCATTAAAGTAATAAACCAAAATTGTGATGAAGTTAACTGATATTGAATATGCCAAGGGAAGTTGAAAGCCTGTAGCCTGAGGTAATAAATAATACACCCAAGAAGTGACATGCAGGGTTAAAGGGGAGGGAGGAAATGGGGACACAGGACAAAGAAAGGTCTTGCTGCAATTTGCAAATGATTGGAGCAAGCAATGTATGCATGGAGGATGGCACAGTGCAGTAAGAATACTGTAAGGGTGTTGTATAAGCAATTGTATCAGTGACAGTAGGGGATTTGAGAAAGGGTACTACCAATAATATCTTGTAGGGAATGAGGAAGAACCTATTCATTAGTGTGCTCTAGGGAAGATAGGGAAGAATATGTTTTGCAACAAATGTCAGTTTAGGTGTTTTGCCATTGGTTGCACAATACATCTTCTCCACATTTTTCCTCCATAATCCCTTGAGGTTCTCTAACAAGTTACAAGGTTCCATTCAGTTGCCTAGACAATGTTATCAATTTTGACCTGTGAATACTTGTAAAACAGGAGTTTAAAACTCCCTGCATACAGAGGAATTTGGAACTCTCCTCTTTCCATAGAGCATACCACATATCATTTCTTTTAAACAATGCAAGAGAAAGGGAAGATATCAGCATGGTGTTAAACAGAGTACAAACTGGTCTGCAGAAGTGATAGGAATTGGAAAGTGAGAGTACTTGTGAGATAGCAGCCTAGTTGCCATCAAAAGTATGGTCTTACCTGTTTTCGAGTAGCCTAATGGAATGCTCCTCCAGTGCTATGCTCCTGTATCTTTTCAAAAGACCCTTGCAAGTTTGAAATGTTTCAGACATTGTGGACAGGAGTTGAGTGGGTCTTAGACTTTAGACAGCAGGGAAGTTTTGCTCCAATCACTTCCGGAGGACCATCACTTCCACAGGATCCCTTTTTTAATTTTGAGACAGAGTTTCTTCAATACAAAATTCTTGAATTGGCAAGAACACAAAAACTAAGCAAATACTTTGATCAAGAGAGGGTGAAGCAAACAGCAGAGTAGCTCAAGAGCATTAGCACCATCATGGTAAGTTCTTTGTCAATACCAGCAAATCCTCTGCTCTGGAAGCAAATAATGGATAGCACCTTGCCTTTCAATGTGTCCATCCCTAATGAAAGTAACTTTGCAAAAAAGATGTGCATCTATCACAGAAAAATTTACTCCAAAACTTCATCAGTTTGAATGCCAGATGCAAACAGCATACCAAGAGAGTTTCTCCATCCTTGGAAGTCAACCAGAATAGAATTTTACATAGAAACAGATCATAATTATAATCTGGTTATAGAGATCTGGTAACCAACATAACAGCAACAAGTCAGCCCGAAAACAGAAGACAAGGAAACCCAACTTCAGAATGTATTAGCTTGAGCAACAAAACTGCAGAGCTATGGAGACAGGTTCAAAATGAAACAGACATTGACCAAAAATCAAGACTTGCATTAAAGATTGTGCCCAAGCACAGACCCTGTTGCAGGTCCATATAATCCATATAATTCTCAGTAGTTCCATTGTCTGGTCAGAGCTGCAAGTCTCGCCTCATTGCTCTGCCAGCACCCAAAAGCACCTTCCCCTAACTCTGCCATGACTTGAAGGAACCAAAAAGAGAAAACACTTCTGATTTGCAATTGTAGCTACAAGATGAGCAAATTGCACTGACTCCTTGAAATGAGTTCAAAGATGCACAAAACCATGGAGACAAAATGCATAGCTTCCCCTGCCATCCTTAAGCCTGGCATTGGCACTTGAAGCTTTTGAATTGAGTGCTAGGTTTGGCATAACCCAATAGGTAATGGCTGTGAAACAGATACTGCATTGGGATGTCGATGGCATGAAGCAAGCCTATGTGGAAGATCTCTCAGAGAAACAGGTACTGCATCAGGATGTGGATGGCAAGAATCGAGCATATGTGGAAAATCTAACAGAGGTTGAAGGTTCATAGAGCGCAAGATGTAATCCAGTTGCTAATTCGAGGACTAGCAAACCAAAAAGTGACTACTCTCCTGTTCAGTTGTCACTTTCTTATTTGCTGATCCTCGAATCAGCAACTGGATTACATCTTGCACAACCCCAAAAAAGAACTCACTCACACACCGTGCCACTCCTGTCGCAAGACTCAAAGATGTCACGTAATTTCCGAAGAAGCACAGATTGCCAATACAGCCACCTGACAATTGTTGTACGCATCGAGTAACACAAGCAGATTAGTTTGATGCATATCAGAACCTTGCCAACCCCCTCACAGTCCTACCCATCAATAGCTGCTCGCATGCCTCACGAAGACTTCAAAGCCAGATGGTTCCTAGAACAAAAACTCAAAAACCTCGCACACTTCACTCCATCTACAGTCGAGATTTCTTCTGCCTTCGCAATTTCCGTAGCATCTCCCTAAAAACCATCGCATCCCTCGCAGTAGACGTCTGTTTCGCCATGCAGACAACCACATAAATGCAAAAAAGACAAACAACTTTGCTTCGCATCACCTCCACCCAGCAATCGCGGAAAATTCAATCCATCCCTTTCTCACAACTCAGAAACTTATCTACTCAGTCTCCATTAAAAAGAAAAGCCAAACCTCGACTTCACCTTGCAGACAACCGCATAAATGCTAAAAAAACAAACAACTTTGCTTCGCTTCACCTCCACGGAGCCATCGCGGATAAACAGAACCCATCCCTTTCTCATAACTCAGAAACTTATCTGCTCAGTCTCCATAAAAAGAAAAGACTCATTTTTACCTCTGAAACCCACGGAGAACTTCCACACAAGCACCAGCAACAATAATGTCGCAAAGAGCTTCCAGAATCTAAGCCGAACACTTCGTCGAACTTTCATAAACACAAAAAAACAGAACTACCAACTTTCTGCAGATTGCAAACAACCAAAATTATAGCACTCTGCAACGTTGCAGCTTCAGTTCGCAACTGATCAATTCTCCTCACTGGGTCTCCAAAGCCGCCATTCTTCATCAGCAAAAAGACAAGTCAGCTTCAGCGACCTTCAGTCCCCACCTCAGCCTTCTTTCTCAAACGTCCTTTGCACTTTCTGCAACCAAAATCTTCAATCTCCAAATTCTTCACCACAGTGTCCGATTATGTGCCTCAACATACTTGCCGGTCACAATAGAACACAACAGAGATATAAAATAGTAGCTCCACCCATACTAGGTATTTGGGCCTCCAAGAGAAAATCTCATATCCAAGATGGCTGGCGTACCGTTTCCCATGCCCACCTTACACCCCAAGGCCAATAATCTTTCCTGTCCCCAAGCCATTTTCCTAACCCAGACTGGAAAGTTTTTACTGTTCTTCCAAAAGTTGTTGTGCAATGCACCATTATTGCGAAGGTACACATACCCTGCCTGGCATGGTATATTATTTTCTTACACTTCCACAGTGGAAGTATGAAAAAATATCAATTGCACTTGCACAAGCTTGTGTAAATAGTTTTGACAGGGTAAGTATATACATCACATACCCTTAGTGAATACACCTAATTACAACTTACATTAATTAATTGTGTGTGTATCCCAAAACTCAATTTCTTTTTTAATCAGCCACTTTGGTCGACCCCTCACAAAAAATTCTAATACTATCACTGCTGATATATATATCATATATAAGAGCATGTCCAGTGGTGCTCAGTATGTGTGACCTTGCAAAGATATTTTTCACATCCAAGTTTAGTTATTTACTTTTTTGCAACCCCTTCCATAAAAGTGAAACTGGGATAGAAAATAGGTGAGGGACTAGTAATAGCAAACCACCTGGACCAATCATTATGATGGGCCGATCAGAAACACTTAGCAGCAGTGAGATCATTTTATTACACACTTGCACACCGTTGGTGCAGCTTTTAGGGTTGGTCCTTCACTACAAACTGTGCCATTATGCTGAGCCAAGACTATTTTCCTGACCCAAACCAGCGTATTTTGATTTTTCTTCATCTAATGGTACTGGCAGGGTCACATACGGAGCACAGCTGGAGATGCTCTAAGCTCACACTTTTGAGCAAAGGATATGGAACAAACTATGGGAGAATATTTTGGGTGCACGTTTTTTAAGGCCTATCTGGGGGCATGTTGCCATCACCTTATTGTTTGAGTTTAATTTTCATTCTTAACTTTATTCATCAGGAATTTTGGCCCATGCTTTGATATGAGCTTGGGTATCTAGTGTGATTCATATTAATCCTAAAGGTTGTTTAGATTTGTTGTTTGGGGGGGGCATCCAAGGTTAGGCAAGGTTACACTTACCCAAATGCGGATGAAAAATTTACACATACATGGAGCGAATGTCTAAAACAATATACATGCCCAACACTGCAATGCACCAATGGAGGTGCTGTAAGCACTAAAATAGTGTAGAGTAGTTGTCAACAAGCAAGGCATTACCAAAATCAGCACTCACTCAAGGTGGAGCCAATGGGGACTTATTTTGGTCTGAATGCCCTGCTCCTCAGCTGTCACCTGACATAAAGCACCAACAGAAAATTATTTTAAAAGGAAATTCCTGTGATATCATACAGTTATCCTTGGGGAAAAAATTAAAGAAGCAGAGCAAAAAAATTGTTTTTCAAAATGCCCCATGCTTTGCCAATGAGAAATTTGACTGGATAAGCTGCCCTCCAGATACACTAAAACTTTTCTGCCAGTCCTTTGCAAGATATAATAACACAACAAAACACAAGATGATGAGGCAAATCCTTTGATAGCTTGTTGTGGGTGTTAAGGGTTGTCAAAGGCAATTGAGGAGAAGGGTTGGTCAATGCCCATCTACAACATGAAGGTGCAAAAAGAAGGGGTCTAGTTGCTTGGTAGCATGTAGGTTAAACATACTGCTTGTCCAATGAACCATTGTTGGTTGATTCATGATTTCTTTGAAGAACTATCAGGTCTGGGTCTAAGTCTTTAATAAAATGGAAGACTTTTTGGTTTCAAGTTAAAGAAATATTCTTTTTTAAAAACCCGTCAGTTTTAAGATTGGGTCAAATGTTTTTGACCAATGGTTTTCAGTTCAATGGGTCAAACTTTTATAAGAACCTGCAATTTGAAGTTCAACATGGCATTGATTTCAACTTAAATGTCAAGACAATTCCAGGGTTGGGTTCAAGGCCAGTTGTATGAAATGATATTAACATCAAATACTTAAGATCTACTTGTCAAGTGCAAACATATTTAGACTAATTTAGTGCTTGTTCATTGGTTGGTAACTTGTCCAAGATAAATGTATTCAGTTGTGGCCAAACCTTGATTTGAGGCTAAAGATTTTAGCCACATTTTGGAACAATAAGGGATGAATTACAGCAACCAAAGTTGAAACAATACAATTTTGCACTCTGAGAGAACTGTAACTTCAAAATGAAATGAAGTCTTGAAGAAACTCTCTAGTCGAGGGCAAGTCTTATAACAAGTCTTGCCCCATGTAGACTCATAAGGTCTGGTTCTTAGACTTGGACCCAAACTGGACCAAAAACCAAAATTGACTAGCATTACAATGAACCTAAACGTACTTAGACCAAGAGGCATATGAGGGGAAGGTTCTTATGACTACTTATAACTGTAAGATCTCTCCTACTCTAAAAAGAGTAGGCAAAATATCCTTCCTTTCCCTAGTAGGGATATTTGCAGACATAAGGTTCCCTCCAAATACACTAGGGCAATTTCTAAGGCGCTCTAAGTTGGGACTTCCAATTCTGATTCCAAATGCTAAATCTTACAAATTCCAACAACCCAAAAGTTCCTGGAGTGCTTCTATTGTAATGTATGAGCGTCAACCCAACATAATCTGTAAGCTCTTGAAAGTCCCCTGGAATGTCTTTTGAGAGGTCAATGTCAGTGATGACAGCCTCCAAGCTATACAGTATAACAATGTCTTGTGCTACAATAGCTACAATTGTTCCTACCCCAATTGCCATACCCATGTCTGCTACAGCAAGAGTAGGAGACTTGTTGATACCATCACCAACAATCACTGTTGATATTCCCATTGTTGGTAAGCCACTAACCATCATTACAATTTTTCATTCACTGCATATTCCATATCTCCTTTGACCTCCAACAGAGAACGATATGATACCATTATACACTTGCAATTGAATGCCACCTCCTACAAGCTCATATCATATCCTGCTAGCAGCAACAACTGCTTCATAGAAAACCAGGAGCAACCATGTTCTTGTATAGCTTTGTCTTGACAACAATAGATATAACAATAATGTGAGATCTTGTCTTATCAACACCATTGTTTTCACCTGGCTCCCACATGGTGTTAGTGCTTTTGATTGAAGCATGTGCCTCTCTCTACACATGAGTGATGAGCACAATGTGTGCAAATAGGAATTATGAATCTCTTTGATTGCCATAAGACAATCAATGCAAGAGACAAAGAACTGATCAACCTCAAGACACAGAAAGAGAGGTACCTCATGGGATCTAATCATTCCAGAGCCCAACCACACTTTATGAGAACACCTTAAGATGCTCTTTTATCAGCGGCCACCATGACAGCAGTCAATGTGACAAGGCTTATTAGTGCACAGGGGCAAGCAATCAAAAAGCATTGATATGACAAACTACAGCAAGAGCTCATCTATTGAATGAAGGAATCCACTAGTTTACATATGAGGCAGCTTTCCCTCCAACATACCATTCCGTCAATGTAATGGCCACCATCACCATTAGCACCACCATCTCCCATGCAATTTCCCTGGTTGGCTTTTTGTTTTAGACATTGAACAAAGCATGTACCTAGCTTGCCTTGTGTAGAACTGATTGATGGTCATTTGAACTGAGTCCCCTTGTTTTGGAATGGTGCTGGCCTCAAACCCAGCCTCTTCAATCAATAAAGAAATGCAACAACTTGAAAGTAGATAGACTTGAAAGAGGTAGCTTATTAAATATAATGTTATTATAGACAAGATGGCCATGAAAATGCACATGTTAATTTGCCTTTCCATATCCATGTAGGGGGTAGGCAAAAGGAGTGAGTTAGTTAGACTTTGAAGAGTTAGTTATTTTTACATAGATAACATGGATAAGAAAAGGAACATGTAAATTTGCATTTTCATATAGATGTTGGGTAGGGAAAAGTAATGAGGTAGGTAGGCTTGGAAGAGGTATGTTTGGACAGTATGGACAAATGTATATCAAAAAAATTATTATGCAGATTATTTTTTGGTAAAAATGATTTTCCCATGAAGATGGGATAGGATTAGATTACTGACAGTGTTTGATTTGAATTGAATGGGTTAAGTTCATAGAATGCCTAAACTCGAGGATTTTACAAAGAGATTCTTAAACTAATGCACTGTTGCCATCCACCAAGATTACAGACTAGAGCTTTTGATGTAAAGATTTACATGCCTGTATTCACACCCATCAGACACCAATCCAGTATGGGTCAAAAAAGGGTTTCAGTTGTTCTATCTGAAGCAGTTGCTCATTTCTTTTTATGTACTGTGAATGGTGATATGTTTCCTACTTGCAAATGTGTGTCCTACAGATTCCAGGACATTGCAAGTGTTGGATATTTCCTGTTCTATGAATGAGTCTTGATTCAGTTGAGTTCGTTGGTTCCTTGCCCTTCTCATGGTTCTAATGCAATTTAGTAGGTAAATCCTTCCATCAATGACATGTGAATTTCCTTCTGCATTGCCAAGATAACTGCAATTTGACTTTTAAGACAAAGTTATTGCTGGAAATTTTTCCTTCATGATTGCAATATATCCTACATAATGCCATGTTTCATATACCAGCAAGCAATCAATAAAGTAAGGCAACCTTCACTGGGCAGGTCATTTGGAGATGCTATTCATTCTCTACAAATTCTGTTAAATGATGTACACCACACAATGAGGGTCTGCCAAGATTACATATCTCTACACCCACCCACCCACCTGCCATTTCTGTATTCAAATGCTGCTGAACACACAACATCATTCATCATTCACAGAAGATGCTGAGACTTGTATCATACAAAAGTTGTGGTCCCAATGGTGACCTCTCAAAAACGTCATCTGACAAGTAGAGTTCTTGACAAGTCTTGAGAGATGTTGGTCAAGACCAAGCTTTGTATGCATGCAAAAGGCAGTGCACTCATTGCAAATATTTTGCTTGCACATACAGAACTATAAACCAGCTGTTTTTAGGCATGAAGGAAGAGGTACCTATTTGTGCTTAAAATCTGGCTTCCGTTTCTCAATAAAAGCCTGCATGCCTTCTTTCTGGTCCTCAAGAGCAAATGTGGCATAGAACAGGGATTGTTCTTTCTTGATACCCTCTTGTAGACCAATTTCATACGCTGCATTCACACATTCCTTCGCAAGTGCAACAACTGGTTTTGATTGCTGTGCAATTTGCTTGCCCACCGAAATTGCCTCAGCCAACAATGCATCATTTGATCCAGGAACCTGAGCACAAAACCCAAATATGTTCTTGATTTAATGATATCCACATGACAGAGAATCAGTTGGAGCATAGAGAAAACAATCATCAGCATGCTGGCATGCATACTCACGACAGGGAAACTTACCACACGACTGACTAGTCCTTTTTGTGCTGCTTCTTCAGCATCCATGAAGTGTTTCCCTGTGAGGATCATCTCCATTGCTCGTGACTTTCCCACTTCTCGGATGAGCCGTTGTGTACCTCCAATGCCTGGGATTGTCCCCAAGTTTAACTCTGGCTGTCCAAACATAGCTTTCTCTCCGGCAAGCACAATGTCACACAGCATGGCTAATTCACAGCCCCCTCCCAGTGCATACCTGAAATCCTTCCCTTTCCCCCCACCTTTTCTGTTATTATACTGTCATGAACCACCATACATAATTGAATCTGTACATATGCATTCCAAAAGAAAGATCGAGCTGCAACTGCAACAAACAACAAACTGGTGGATCATAAGAGAGAAGCTGACAGCAACTTGATGTTTTTGTGAAGAATCAAGGGATCACCCATTCACAGCAGCAATGATGGGCTTGCGGATGGCAGATACAGAATTCCAATGAAACACAAATCGTGATGCGTATGCATCCACAAATTGCTTGTCCTTCATTTCCTTTATGTCAGCTCCTGCTGCAAATGCCTTGTCTTTCCCTGTTATTACTATTGCCCCTACCTGCCACCAGCACCATATCTCTCCACCATCATATACTAGGACTAGCAATGGAAAAGCAGGCTTCTGAACATCACCAACACTCATCAGATGTGATTGAACCTACAGTGGGATGGTCACAACACAATAGCAGTCTGCTAAAAGAGGAGAAAAAGAGGCAAATACCTGTGGGTCTGCATCATATGTTTGTAGAGCATCCAGCACCTCTTTCATTAGAGCCTCAGAGAGTGCATTGAGAGCTTTAGGTCTATCAAGAGTGATCAACCCAATAGCTCCCCCTTCCAGAAGCTCAGCTTGAATGCAAGTGTACTCCTTTCCTTTCAGAATTCTTCCTTGCGTTGTGCCCTCTACAGTTCCCATCTCCTGGTTCAGGCATTGACAAGTATGAATTGAATGAGCTAACTCCTGCCTCTTGGCTGCCAAGTCTCTGGCAACTGAATGATGGTGAAAAGCTGAACATTGGTGCTGAGAGAAAATCAGTGGAGTGGCCCTCTGCCATGGAATGCTTCTGCGACATTGAGAACTTAATTGTTGACCAAGGGAGGTGCCTGTGAACATAGTACTACCTTCAAATCGCCGTTGTGCTGCATTGTGAAATCAAAATTCACTTGTAATGTCAGATTGCAGCCCAATTCAAGTCCACAACTGTCAGGCAGCTGAAGCCATTAGCTCAATCACAATCTCTGTATAAGGATTTCAGACCTAACATGACCATGTTTTCACTCTATTGAGGCTGCAGCAGTCGTCTGATTGACGATCATTGAAAGCATCAACGACATAGACTATATTTTTGACAAAAATCCTCATTTTGAGATCTTGAATCGCTGGTCAGTCAATTCCCGCAGATCCTCATGCGACATAGAAGCTGCTGAGAAACCCTAATCCATCGGAGATCTTACTCATACTCAGTGCTCCTCGAAAAAGCATTTGTGAGTGAGTTTGACTTCATTCAGCTCGGTATCCGGGAGAGCAACTTGGGGATGCGGAATCAAATTGGCAGAACAGACATTGATTGGAAGACACACCGTGACGACACTCCGAAGGTCTGATTTCAGACAGGTTCCGCAGAAGAAAAATGAAGTGCAAGAAATGGATGAAGGAACAGTATTGGAAGTGTACCGACTGGTGAAATTGCCCGCAGAGTCCGAGCATATTGCACAATTGGAGTGAAATAACCACGTAGCCGCATGTCGCTTCTCTAGAGTACGCAACGACAATCCCTCTCTATGTGTCTCTGTGTCTCTGGGACTAATTAATTCCTCGCGAACCTATGCATGTGGTGAAACTGCGTGCCGCCTTGACCTCCGCAGTTCCGAGAGATGCGATATCGATGGACTTAAGGAGGAAACAAAGAGGAGAAAGCCGCTGCAACACAATCGGGTACCCAGCCAGCTATCGCCAGTTCTAGCGGTAACGAGTTTCGGGTTTTTATTGCACTGGAAGCCGACTGGAAGCTTATTGCATCCGCTTCGACCTGCATGCGTTGTGCGAGAGATTCGACTCCTTCGTTGTGTAGATAATGAAACACTAGGGGGAGGGAGATTTTGCGTTAAGGAAGTGTATTTCCTACGAAGCATGAAGGTCGAGACGAATTCTTAGCCAATGACGCAATGTTCTCGTCACTCTCCACATGGCAAAACGAAAGGCCATGCTCCTCGATCACTTACCTGTCAAGAGCTCGCTTTGCAAATGGAAGAAAGAAAACGCAGACTAGGGTTTTTGACGTTTTGAGCTTGAACTAGCAGACTGAAAACACCAACCTGATACAAGTGTTTTCAAAACCTAATTTAACCCAGGGAATGTTAAGTTTGAATTCAAAGACCCATGACTTAGGGTGATGAATTTATAGTATTTAGAAGCAACCAGATTTTTTTTAGGATTTTTTCCATGGTACCAAAGCCTGGCAGGCTTGGTCTTGGTCTTGTTTTCACCCCCCTGGTTTGCCAGCTGAGGCACACAGTAGAGCCACCAAGGCCACTTTCCCAGAATCCTTAAAGAAGCAGTAGTTCTGGTAACAATTTTTTTCTTAAAACTGGTCATCGATTTTAACAGTATAAAGTCTCAACTTCCACTCAGTATCCCCAAAAAACTCTCTACATTACAGCAAAGAAGCACCAGAGCTAAGTGCTACAAATGGCAGAGGCATCAATCCAAAACTCCAGGTTGGCTCCATGGCCACCTTTTCAGTGGCACCAGAACTGATAGGGCTGTTGCACTTTGACCGAGTTACAATACCACTAGATATGCTACAAACAAAAAACTTGTTATAGTGATTGACAAGACAAGCCTACCGGCATCACCACAAGTCCATGCCACCCTCAAAGTGATGAAAGAAATTTTCATCCCTCACCTTGATTGCTCTACCAACTATTTTTTGAGATGAACTTTGTGGAAGTGTGGCAATCCTCACAAACTCACAGATTTTCTCTTATGGGAAGAGGAGTACCAGGAGTTGTGTTGATGAGCCCAAATGCAATAGCCAGTTTCTTGCTATGGTGACACAAATGAAACACCTTTTCTTTGGCCTCCACATCATGTAGAAAAAAATTAGTATAAGGCACATACACTACATCATGCCGTAGGCCTGACAATCTCTGCAGTTCTGCACAGATTTCAATATCTGAGGGTGGTCCTGATCATCTACTACAAACATATGCACCTCATTCTTCACTTCAATCTCGGTTTGACCTGGATGTTTCTTCACACCTCTTGCCTTCCTTTGCTATTCAACATTCTCACAGAGATGCCTATTGCCACCAGCAGCATAAATACTTAATAGCAGCACATAATGAGCAGCATTTTCAGCCAATTCAAGAATTCATTTAGCAATGCATTCTCCAATCTCTACATTACCATGAATTCTGCAAACGCTGAGCAAAGCCATCCACAGAGCCACATGTGGTTTCCAGGGCAGTGTGTTGATCATATTCTCCACCTTTCATGGCCAACACAGCCAAGAAGGTCAATCATGCAAGTATAATTTTCCAATTTTGAAGAAATTGTATACACTGTGATCATTGAAGCGCATGCTTTCATCCACCAAACTTGCATGGCTACAAGCTAATCAAATACAAGACAAACAAAAGTGATATCATCCGGCTGGACACCTTCACACATCCATTCAAAATGTTTAAGAGCTTCCTTACCTTGCCCCATCCATGGCACATCCTCCAAGTATAGCAGTCCAACTGATCACATCTCAAGATGATGTCTTGTAGAACACTCTCCAAGCATCCTCTGTGCTACCACATTTAGAAATACATGCCAACCAACTTTTCCCCACAAAGACATCAGGCTCACAATCACTTTGATTGATCCACTCATGAACACATCTGCCCTCTTCAAGCACCACTTATGGTGGCACATGCATTCAGCACCCCCATAAAAGGAATAGAGATTGGGAGCACACCTTGTTGCATTTGTTGAAATAGTTCCAGTTCCTTCTGCCCACAATTCACATGTCCCAATATCATGGCCATCCAAGTAGTCACATTTTGAGATGGCATCTTGTTGAACACCCTCCAAGCATCCTCCATGCTCCCACATTTTGCATAATGTCAAGCAAGGTACTCCCCACCAAGACATCAGACTCACAACCACTTTGAATGGGCTGTTCACAAACAATCCTGCCCTCTGCAAGTGCTCCTAAACCAGCACATGTGTTAATCACCTGAACAAACATGAATTTGTCATGACTCATTCCTTCTTGTCACATTTGTTGGGAAAGCCACCTTCTCAGGTTGGCCATCCTTCACATATTTTGTAAGCTTACGATTCCATGCAAAAATGTTCAATTGGACTGTGCCTGGTGCCATTGCAGCCATCTCTACCTCCACCCATCAGAAGTTTCATCAGTCCTCAAGCCAGAATGCTTCCCATGTCTTCTTATGTATGAAATCTGGACACCTTTCATTTATCTACAACCAAAAATCCAGATCAAGCCCATCAGCCATGTTTTCTCCACATCCCAGGTTTAAATGGTAGCAGAATGAACCAAGGGGCAGGCATTGCCTTGTGCAAAACTCCCCCACACCAGGTGGATGAAAGTGTGGCACCATATGAATGTGAGGGCCTGCTGATTCAGGACAATTCATTCATTACACCAGGTGCCAGGACATTACCCTACACATAAGAACAAAGAAAAGCCATATTGACCTTCTTGATCAACATATTGCATATTGCATTCTCCAGCCTATTACTACTACTCCACCAGTGCAAAGGACCTGAAAAGAATTTTTGCCAAGATTTTGACTGCAACAGAATAACAAGCTTAGAATAGCAAGCTTAGCAAGCTCAGAGAAGTGATTGAACGTCAATCTTGTTAGAGTTGTTCACATGTCAATGGAGCCATAGCTCTTGTTGGTGTCAATCTTGTTGTGTCAAAGTTTAGACAAGCTTAACGTTCAATTACCTTCTCTGATCTGTGATCCTACAGTTGCAAAGGATCCAAAAAGACTCCTGCCCCAGTCTCCCTCTCTAACCTCAAGAAACAGCAGGAAAACGTCCTTTCATTCAAATCATGTAGTTTGATCACATAGAAGCCATGATGAGGTATTGCATCTTGAGAAGATTGTGTCGAATCTTTCAAGTTGAATTGGAAGATAACATTGTTATCAGGCCAAGGTTTTCCCGGCAAACAAAACACACGAACTGTGAGAAGAAGGCAGTAGACAGAGAGGAACAACACAAAAAGCTTACAATTGCAGTTATCTCTGAGTGTCGCCTCTGTTTCTATTCGGGGTGCTCTGGGAAGAAGTGCGGTGTATTGCAAAAGTTGCTGACGAATAAAGTGCAATTGCGGGTGCACACAGACACGTAGCGACAAGCTCCTCCTAGTCGACCTCCCAGTTATCCATGTGGTGGTGGAGCTGCTGCTGCTTTTGTGGTCTAGAAAAGAGTTAGATCTTACACATGGCAATCGCACAAAATACTTGGCAATTGCTCTTGCTCCTCACTATCTCAGAGCTTCCCGAAGTAGACCCAAATGTAATTCCCTCTCGATCGGCCATCCGAAATCCACCCAGATTCACGCTGTCTTCCACCACCACCTGTGCGTCTCTTGGTGGCACAATACCAGATTGGACCTCATTTTGAGGATCCATCAGCTTGCAGTCGCGCTAAAACCCTCGAGAAACCCTAACAAGCTGGAGCACCTGTCATATGTTGCAACTATTTGGTAGTGGGATTGTGTTGTCGCGGCTGCCCAATTTTCTGTAGGGTAAAAGGGGCAGCCCTAACAGTATTTCGCACGTCCAGTGTGCATTCTGTAATTTCTCCCCCATCCGATGAACCTGAAAAGATGCACTGTACAAAAGTGACAGACTATTTAACTCTCACCATTTGGGCCAATCATTGTAGTTGGCCAATGAGAAACAGTCATTTCCTGCTACAGGTGCTCTTGCAAGGCACTGCCAACATGTGCATTTTTACCAGCCCAAAGAAGATTGACACCGTAAATATTCATCTAGAAAGTATTGTGAAGGCAAATGTACTGCTGCCGTTGGGCATGCTCTGAGGACCAGTACCAACCCATCCTTTCTTTTTTAAACCTAAACCAACGGGTAAGGGCTGGGTACATGTGCACCCTTGACCAGAGGTCCTTGAGCCGGTTCTCACCTTTGACCCTTCACTTCGATTCTCAAGAATTGTAAAAACTGGTTTTGACCCTGAATTGGGGTTCTAAAATATCCCTACACTATGGCTCTCTGCCAGTTCTTTCATGAAAATGGGCTGTTCTTTGAAAAATTTCAATGACTTGAAATCTAAGGTTCTTTTTACACTGAAAATATTCAAGAATTGCAACTGAAGATTTTGTGATTCTGAAAGTTTTCAAAAGACTGGTATGGAAGGTTTCTTGATTTCTAAAATTAAAAAATTAAAAACTGGATGTTATTAACAAAATCAAAGAATTACACCACACAGGTAATGAGAATGAGGGTGTTCTGAGATTGAAGGACCTGTGCAAGGTGGGATCACCGTGACTTGACTGGACTGGAATTTCCAAAACAACACCTTTCAAGGTCCTTACCCCACTTAAATTCCTAAGACAAACCGTACAAAGTCCTAAAGAACTGGTAGAATTTTAATTTTATAAAAATAGACAGCTCTGATTTATTGAACAGGAGATCAGGAAGCACCTTGCATGTAAGGTGCCATCCTCTGGTGAGGTAAAAGTTTCCCTGAGTGTAAGGTACCCTCCACACACACTAGAAATTTTCTAGCAATGCATTACATAGGTCACACGCAGTGTTTCTTTTTGAGCAAAAATTCACTTTTTCTTACTGGCTGTGGGGCTCCACAAGAACCTCTGAGGGAAAAAAACTTTTTTTTGGGACAGATTCCCAAGACAGTGATGAGTTTTGGCCATCCATTTACCACGATGGAATCTCAATGGCCAGTTGAGCTGTCGCACATACACAAATCAACTGACATTAGGGTTTTGCTGGATGATGAGCATCTAGCTGTCCACTTCGCATGCCAACTTATTCCCAAGGGCTCCATGTCACTTCATGGTTTTGATTGTGTTTGACAACTAGGCACTAATAGGTACTAGGTTGTAGTAGGTAACTAGTAACTAGGTAGGAGGTAGGTACTAAGTACTAGGTATTGTGAATTGTGTAGTCATTGACATTAGTGAGTGGTCATTAAAACTTGAATAGTTGGTGATTGAACAATAAGTCAATGACCAAACATTCAAAGCTCGAAACCCTAAATTTTGACAGCCATCTATGGCCCACATCTTGCAAATCGTGAGTGCTAATTCCAAGTCTTGACTTGTAATGTTTTTTTTCTTCATCTTATGTTGCTCAATGTTAGTAGATGCAACTTGCAACTTGTAACATTCAAGATCCATCATTCAAGGATGAAAATTTAAGTCGTTTAAAATACAATAGGTATGATGGTCATTGATGAACATTAAACAAGGATCCAAAAGATCTTCATCTTCATTCTCAGAGATTCACATTGCAGGTTTGCAAAAGCTTAAAATTTATTTGTTACACTCATCTACCATCTATGTAGTACGAAATGGCAAGTGGTGGAGTTGCACAATGCGGATTTCTTGAACCATTTAACATTGACATGAACAAGGTTGATCAACAAAGCTTGAACATCAATGGGGCCTAGGCTTGATTGGCAAAGCTTGAAACTTGAATCATAAGTAATGATTCTTGGTGTTGCAACATTAAGACTTGGGAATTGGGATACCATGGTGTTCAATCTTTAAAAGCTCACCACTCCACCTTGAAATGTAGTCTTGAAAGCTTTTAAGACCCTGCCTTCTAAATTATTTTTTCTATGCGTTTTGTGTGCATTATACAATCAACACTAAATTAGTGAATCATCCATGTTTATGTTTCAAAAATTGAAATTCAAATTGGTTTGAACTTTGAATTCAAGGTTATAACTTGTGTGTGTGATTTTTTCATTCCGGAGTTTGTGTGATTTTGCCACTTACTGTGAGGAGCCTCCTCTCTGACCAGGAGAAGCCTGGCCAATAATTACCTGTTTGGTACAGTGGCTTTCTCTTCCATTGTTTCTCATGGCCATCACCAGGCCTTAAGGTATGATCCGGGCATTACGAGTGTAATGCCCATGGCTGTTGGCTGTTTGATCAGGAAAAATACATTATAGTGCCTTGCTGTTTTCCCGCGATGCCTGACTATTTTTGTTGACTTATTTCACTTTTTGTTACTTTTTGTTACTTTTTTTTACTGGTCGTAAGTTTTGTAAGTTACTTTTTATTGCTGAAAGGGGTAAGTTTTGTTACTTTTTGTTACTTTTTTACTGGTTGTAACTTTGATCAATTACTTTTTATTATTGAGAAGGGCCAGGGTGAAGGGTTCTATTCATTGTGCAAGGGGGGAACTTGAAAGGGTGTAGGTTGATTTTTTTCTTATTTGTTTTACTGTGAAGGGGAGGGGGGTGGAAGTTAATATTTTTTTTTTCCCCAGATGTATGAAAAGGTGGAAGGAGGAGAGGGGAAAGGGGTACATTTAGGTTTCTAAAAATGTTTTTTTCGAGGGAAGGGTTCACTGGGGGTTATTTTTTTTTACAAATTCACTATGGGATGGGGGAAAGGGTGCACCGAGGGGAAAGGGTGTAGGTTGATTTTTTATTTTTATTTTTTTTTACTGTTGAAGGTGAGGGGGGTGGAGGTTAATTTTTTTTTTTTTTTCATTTGACTTGTGGAAGGAGGAAAGGAAAGGGAAAGGGATGATTTTTTTTTTTAATTTTGTTTTTCCATTGTGGAGTGGCTAGGGACAGGGGGAACTTGAAAGGGTTTTTTTTATAAATATGTTGAAGGGGGATGGGAGGGAGTTTATTTTCTATGTTGAAAAAGGATGAAAGGGGGTTTTTTTTTTCTATGTTGAAAAGGGATGGGAGGGAGTTTTTTTTTTCTATGTTGAAAAGGGATGAGAGGGGTTTTTTTTTTTACAAGTTCATGGGGGGGTGGGTTAAGGTTGGTTTAATTAATTAAATCTAAGCTAAAATAAAATAAACTTAATTAAACTAACCTAAACTTTGATATCCAGGACGTGACAATGTATAATGTTTCAAAGCTTCAAGCCCAATATCTGATCCTTAAGAGAAATACATAGTTACATCTGTGAAATATGTAACTTTTTGCCAGTGAAACAAGTGAGCTCTATTACGATTTTTGTTAAAGTCTCATTACACTTTGGTTGCATCTCACTGCCAACTAATTCAGATTTATTCTTTTCATGGTGTTGTGGCAAATGTTTGATGCCAAGTGCAAATTAGATGGCAGATTGGGGGAACCCCTAATCTAAAAGGCGCGTACATAATACAACCCCAGAACAATTCAACAGCAGTTTTGGGCTATATATTGATGAAATTCCTGATTAATGCCCAGTAGGTACTAATCAGGTATTTCATCAATATATACAAATAATGTCTATATCAATCCAGTGTTTTCTTTTTTTTCCAAGTGTTTCTAAGTCCTTAAATTGACGAGGCAAGAAGCATTGCATTCAACTAGTCTAAAACGAATTTGGTTTGGAAGTTTTTCAAGCCTATACATATGATCTGGCCACTACGCCCGCAGGGACAGGGGTTGGGGGCTATTTGACCACCAAAAAGGGTGCGCAGGGAAGGGCTGTTTTTATGTAGTGAGGGCCTGTTTTTGTTGATTTTTTTCATTTTTTGTTACTTTTTTTATTACTTGTAACTTTTATAAGTTATTTTTTATTATTGAAACAGGGGTAAGGTTTGTTACTTTTTGTTATTTTTTTACTGTTTATAACTTTCATAAATTACTTTTTACTGTTGAGAAGGGCCAGGGTATATATTTTATTCATTGTGCGAGGGGGGAAAAGGTGCATCTTGATTTTTTGAGAATCGAAAGTGAACACCTCCTGAACGCTAATTAGCCCGTACAAATTGCGAACAGTCTGTAATGCCATGTAGCCCACGCCAATTGGCCCGTACAGACCGTGATCATCACTGATCGAGCAGTCTGTAATGCCATACAACCAGTCAGGAGGTGTGCATCCACGATAAATAAAAAACATGCCACACTTTGCAGAAAAGAACACACTAAAAAGGGGAGAGTTGGATGATCAAGCAAACCCAACCTTCCCTCAGGAACACGGGGTTGACAAATACGGAGGTCACATACCAAGCACTGCCGAAGAAGCTATGGGATCATCAAATGCCCAACCCTACTTCTCCTCACGGGTTCGAATGGGTCCTTGGACAACAGAGGAGGAAGAAGAAGAGCAGGCCAGATTCACTCTTATAATAATACTTTAGTGTAGCTTCACCTCGGTCTCTGTTTTCACATAATCCTGGTGAAGCCACCTTCACCAGTGTCGCCAGAGACTTTCAACAAAGTTATAGGTAGTACTGAAAAAGTCCCAAAAAGAGGGAGGGCAGAAACAACTCACATTTCCCCTAAAACCTCAAGCTCATCTTGATATCTCGCCGACTGTTGTCCTCCCTCGACTACCAGCCAGTTCAACTATTTGAAATGAGCAAATAAAGCCTGCACATCTACTTTCGTTAACAGCTAAATTTGAACTTGAGCAATCAATGTTCTGCAGGTCAAGATGCCTTACAAATGCATTTCTCCAATGCAACCACAAGTGGGAAGCATTGCTCACATACACCCTCGACACTATGCAGACTTACTATGCAAACTTCTCTCAGCTCCACAAGCATATGGTAGCAACTGACAGGAAACTCAAAAGAAATCGAACAGCTAGATGGGAATGTTATACCATCCTACCTGTCTCTCAAGTAGAGCATCTCCTTATGTATTGACCCCACAACCTCCTCCAACCGCCTGGGCTGAATAGAATTTATCGAGAGAATAGAATTCATCATGAGGAGTTCCAACACCATATCTTTTCCTGCCTTTTAGACTAAGAGAAATGTCATTTTTTCATGTCATGAAATGGCCCCCATCTAGAGCAAGGACCTGATGAAGAGCAAAGCCGGATTAAACTGCCAAAAAATTCCAGCAGGTACCGGCATAGTAATGCAATAAGAATGAACACTACTGCAAACCACATAACAATTTTCCAAGCATTCAACAGAAATCCAAAGATTTAGATATAGAGGATGTTCTCCACAGGGGTTAAGCAAACTCCAAGTAAAATTGTAGACAGCACAAAAGGAGTTCATGGATCCCTTACCCAAGGTCAGACCAGCCTGCAAGAAACACACCCTCAACTGCAGTGAATGCTTGTTCATTCATGGCCTCATGTATCATAGCAGCAGCAACTGCATATGTAACACTTGTCCAAATCTCCCGAGACTGCATACATGTTTCGTCAACTTTTCCATTGGAGTGCATTCCATTGACAGCCCCCCATTTACCACCTTTTACTTTCATCACATTGAAGTCATAAATTTTCTGTAGTGCACTGCAAGCTTTGTAGTCATCAAAGATGGGAGGCAGCCCTGAAGCCCAAGCATACCACTGCCTAGCCATCTGGTCTGCCTGCAAGATAGCATTAGTTCTGTAATCAGGAATATGTGAAGCATTTGAAATTCTGCTGAAACAGAACTAGACCTGAATTTCCATCTTTAACACAGTACATTTCTCAATCCTACACTGCTTGTCCTCAGGATGATCTATCAGACTAATGCAACAGTTCTCACCTGAATCGAGTTGCTGTTACTGCTTGTACCACAATCATAATTGAAGTAAGAGCCATTCCATAGCTTTTTCTCATACACATCACGAGCTTGGCTGAATTTTGCTTGAAAGTACTGTGCAGTATCCTTATCTTCTACCATGTCTGCCATGGCTGCTGCTGCTGCTGCTTGCAGG
>Ga0116231_10005978_pt1 | contig 23596 bp, 19 predicted proteins | sample S1TSphgellanicum_2_FD_89695 | JGI IMG/M metagenome (GOLD analysis project Ga0116231, IMG submission 89695) | Host-associated microbial communities from peat moss isolated from Minnesota, USA - S1T2_Fd - Sphagnum magellanicum MG | ecosystem: Host-associated > Plants > Peat moss > Unclassified...
CATAACGGGTCACTTCCATATGCACTTTCGTGACCAGCGGACAGGTCGCGTCGAATACCGTGAGCGCACGACGCTGCGCCTCGATCTGCACGCTGCGCGCAACACCATGGGCGCTGAATATGACGGTCGCGCCGTCCGGTACTTCGTCGAGCTCTTCGACGAACACCGCGCCGATCGCGCGCAAGCGATCGACGACGTATTTGTTGTGTACGACTTCATGGCGTACGTAGATCGGCGCGCCGAACAGATCGATGGCGCGCTCGACGATGTCGATGGCGCGATCGACCCCGGCGCAAAACCCGCGTGGATTGGCCAAAAAAATATGCATCAGGAACTCCGCTTGCTGTCCAACAAGGCGTCCAATAACAGGAAGGCTGCCCCCACCGTGATGGCCGAATCGGCCACGTTGAATGCCGGAAAATACGCCCTATCCCAGTGAAAGTGAATGAAATCCACGACCGAGCCCAAACGAAAGCGATCGATGACGTTGCCGATTGCCCCGCCCATCACCAACGCAAGGCCGGCCGCCGTGAGTTTGCGGGCATTGGCCGGCAAGCGGATCAGCCATGCGCCGATTCCGATACTCACGCCGCAGGCCAGCACGATGAATAACCAGCGCTGCCAACCGGAGGCCGAGGCCAGGAAACTGAATGCGGCGCCGACGTTATGAACGAGCGTGATATCGAGGACGGGCAGCAGGGTCTTGACCTCGAATTCCTCGAAATGACCGACGATATAGTTCTTGGATAACTGATCCGCGATTACCACGAGCGCCGACAGCAACATCCAGCGCCACCCCGTATTGCTGCGCGCCGCCGTACTCATGCTTTGCTCCACCGTGTTCATGCGAAAAACCGCTCCTCACCCGGACCCTCGATGTTGACGACGCAGCGCGCGCAGATCTCCGGATGCCGAGGATCGCAGCCGACGTCGCTGCGCAAGTGCCAACAGCGGATGCACTTGGGCTGAGTCGCCGGTTGCACGCGGATCCAGATCCCCTCCTCGCTCGTGCGTACCGCATCGGCCGAGGGAGTTTCGCGCTCGAGCACGCGTGCTTGACTAGTGATCAGCAGGAAACGCAATTCGTCGGCGAGCGCGGTGAGACGCGCTGCCTGCACAGGCGGCACGAAGACCGTGACCTCCGCTTCGAGTGGCGCGCCGATCGTGCCCGCAGCGCGAAGCCGCTCGAGCTCGCGTCCGACGTCCACCTTCAAATTGATGAATGCGGGCCAGTCGATCTCGCTGGTGCGCTCGGCACCGGTAGGGAATTGATGCCAGCGACCGAGGAACACTGACTCCTCACCGCCGCTATCACGGTATCCGGGCAGGAAACTCCAGGCTTCTTCGGCCGTGAAACTCAAGATCGGTGCGATCCAACGCACCATCGCCTGAACGATGTGATACATCGCGGTTTGCGCGGAGCGGCGCGGCCGGCTCGTGGCACCGGTCGTATAGAGCCGGTCCTTGATGATGTCCAGATAAAAACCGCCGAGTTCGACGACACAAAAGTTGTGCACCTCTTGATAGATGTCGTGGAACTCATAATTGCGGTAGGCGGTCACGACCTCGTTTTGCAGGGCGAACGCCTTGGAGATCGCCCAACGATCGATGGCCACCAACTCATCCCAGGGAAGCAGGTCGGTGTCCGGATTGAAGCCGTTGAGGTTGCCGAGCAAGAACCGCAAGGTATTGCGAATGCGCCGGTAGGAATCCGCCATGCGCTTGAGGATTTCGTCGGAAACGCTCATTTCGTTCGAGTAATCGGTCGCTGCCACCCAGAGCCGCACCACGTCGGCACCGAGCGTACTCGTCAGCTTCTGCGGCACGAGCACGTTGCCGATCGACTTCGACATTTTCCGGCCCTTCTCATCAACCGTGAAACCGTGGGTCAGCACCGCGCGATACGGGGCCCGGCCCAGCATTGCAACCGAAGTCAGCAAGGAGCTGTGGAACCAGCCGCGATGTTGGTCGGAGCCTTCGAGGTACAGGTCGGCCGGCGAGCTCAACTCGGGCCGCATCTGAACGAGGCTGTGATGGACGACGCCGGAGTCGAACCAGACATCCATGACGTCGCTCGCTTTTTCGTATTGCGCGGCGTCGCTGCCGAGCAGTTCCGCCGGATCGAGATCGAACCAGGCATCGATACCGTGCTTCTCGACGCGTTCGGCGACCTCTTCGATGAGCTGCTGGGTACGCGGATGCAACTCGCCGGTTTCCTTGTTGACGAACAAGGGAATGGGCACGCCCCAGGTCCGCTGCCGGGACACGCACCAGTCCGGTCGGCCGGCGATCATGCTGGAGATACGCTGCTCGCCCCAGGAGGGCATCCAATCGACGTGCGCGATCGCCTCGAGTGCGCCCTTGCGCAAGCCCGCCTGATCCATGCTGATGAACCATTGCGGGGTCGCGCGGAAAATGACGGGCGTCTTGTGGCGCCAGCAGTGCGGATACGCATGGTGATACGGCTCGTCCTTCAAGAGACGGCCACGCTCGGTAAGCACCGCGATCACGTGCGCGTTGGCGTCGAACACCTGTTCGCCCGCGAACAGGGGCGTGGTCGGCAAGAACCGGCCGTCGCCGCCCACCGGGTTCTCGGTCTCGAGGCCGTACTTGCGGCCGACGATGTAATCCTCGAGGCCGTGTCCTGGCGCCGTGTGCACGGCGCCGGTTCCGGCGTCGAGCGTGACATGATCACCGAGCACGGTCGGAACCTCGCGCTCGTAGAACGGGTGCTGCAGCAGCAAGTGTTCGAGCGCTGCGCCCTTGGCAGTCGCAATGACGTCCCAGCTGGGCGCGCCGAACAGAGGCATCACGGTCGCAATCCGCTCGCTCGCGAGCACGAGACGCTCTCGGCCCGCACCCGCGTTGAACTCGACCAGTGCGTAGTCAAATTGCGGATGCACCGCGACCGCGCGATTGGCGGGCAGCGTCCACGGCGTCGTCGTCCAAATCGCGACCGACACGGGAATCTCGCGAAAGCTTTCCGCAGCTTCCGTGACGTGGAAGCGCAGCGCGACGTCATCGACATCGACGACCGGGAATCGCACGTAGATGCTGGGGCTCGTCTTGTCCTCGTATTCGACCTCGGCCTCGGCCAAGGCGGAGCGGCAGTTCAAGCACCAATGAACGGGCTTGTAGCCCTTGTACAAATGTCCGTTCTTGATGATCAGGGCGAACGCGCGCAACTGCTCAGCCTCGAATCGCGGCTGCATGGTCGTATACGGCTGCTCCCAATCGCCTAGCACGCCTAAGCGCTTGAAATCCGCGCGCTGGGCTGCGACCTGTGTCGCGGCATATGCGCGGCAGGCGGCGCGGAACGCCTTGGCATCGAGCTTCTGACCGACTCGGCCATGGGTCTTCTCGACCTGCATTTCAATGGGCAGGCCGTGACAGTCCCAGCCCGGAATATAAGGCGCATCGTAGCCGTCCAGACTCTGCGACTTGATGATGATGTCCTTGAGGATCTTGTTGACCGCATGGCCCAGATGGATCGCGCCGTTGGCATAGGGCGGTCCGTCGATCAGCGTGAACGCCGGACGGCCTTGCGCATTCGCGCGGATTTTCCGGTAAAGGCCTTGACGCTCCCAGTCAGCGAGCATTTTGGGCTCGCGATTGGCGAGATCCGCCTTCATCGGAAAGCCGGTATTCGGCAGATTGATCGTCGCTTTATAGTCGGTCACATCTCACCTTACAACAACAGGGCGCGCGCACGCTCGGCATCGTCGCGCATTTGTAACATCAGCGCGTCGAGCGAATCGAATTTGATCTCGTCGCGCAACTTCGCGACGAATTCGACGTCGATCGAGCGACCATACAACTCACCAGAAAAATCGAACACATAGACCTCGAGCAAGGGTTCGACGCCGTTCACTGTCGGCCGGGTGCCGAGGCTTGCGACACCGGGCATAGCTCGTCCTTCGATGCCGTGCACGCGCACGGCAAGAATTCCGGCGAGCGGTGCATGGCGGCGTCCGAGACGCAAATTCGCGGTCGGGAAACCAAGCGTGCGGCCCAGCTTGTTTCCGTGTACCACGCGACCAGTCATGCGATAAGGGCGTCCCAACAGGCGCGCGGCGCCTTGAAAATGCCCCTGGGCGAGCCGCTCGCGCACGGCCGTGCTGCTCACGCGTACCCCGTCCGCAATGAACGGCGCAATCTGCTCCACCTCGAAGCCATGCCGGCGGCCGGCTGCGGTCAGCGTTTCGATCGTGCCGAGGCCCTGACTACCGAACCGAAAGTCGTGGCCGACGACCACATGCCGCGTGCCGAGTCCGGCGACGATCAAGTCGGCGACGAATTGCTCGGGGCTCATCGCGCGCATGCGTTCGTCGAAGCGCAGGGTCACCAAACGATCGACTCCCTGGGCCGCCAGGGCGACGAACTTTTCACGCCAGCGCGTCAGGCGCGGGGGCGCCCCGTCGGGGTCGAGGAACTCCTTGGAACTCGGCTCGAACACCAGCACGGTGGCCGCGCACCCGGCTTCGGCAGCGCGGCATTTTAGCGCCGCGATCATGTGTTGGTGGCCCAGATGGACGCCGTCGAAATTGCCGACGGTGAGCACGCAACCCCGATGTTTTTGCGAAATATTGTGTAGGCCGCGAACGAGTTCCATGGTCCCGCCACTATACCAAGCCGAGGCCCCGCCCGGGCGCCCTACTCATTGACAAGAAGGGTCTAGAGCCGCAAACTTAGCGGCTCTTTGGCTGACCTTTGCATTGGCGTTTGTTCGCTGCGGCCGGCCGAATTATCTTCGAAGGAGTTTGCGCTTGGCCAATACGAAATCTGCGGAAAAGGCGGCCCGTCAATCGACGGTGCATCGCGCCCGCAACGACGCTTTGACGTCGCAACTACGCACCGCCATTCGCAAGGCGACTGCGGCCGTCAAAGCCGGCAAGCAGGACCTCGCGCTCGCGGCACTCACGGAAGCGACCCCTGTGATCGACAGCATGGTCAACAAGGGCATCATCCATCGCAACAAAGCGGCACGGCACAAGAGCCGGCTGACCAAGCAAGTTCGCGCTCTCGCGAAATAGAGCCGCGTCGCAAACCGGCGCGCCTGCGCGTCGCGCCGCATCGGCTCTCCGCGCCTAATCGACCTCGGCGCGCGCAGCCGCCGCGCCCTGACGAGGGTGAGCCTCGAGATACTGCATCACGGCTTGCTTGAGCTCATCGGTACCCGCACCGGTAGCTCCCGAAATCTTGAGCACGGGGCCCTTCCAGCGCAGGCGCCGCACGATATCCCGGGTTCGTTTTTCCGCCTCCGCGGGCTCGAGCAGATCGATCTTGTTGATCAACAGCCAGCGTTCCTTGGCGGCGAGATCCTTCGCGAATTTCTTGAGTTCGGCGACGATCGTGCGCGCATCCTTGACGGGATCCGCGTCGGGGTCGAGCGGCGCAATATCGATCAAGTGCAAGAGAACGCGCGTGCGCTGCAAATGCTTCAAGAAACGAATGCCCAGCCCCGCGCCGTCCGCGGCGCCTTCGATGAGCCCCGGAATATCCGCCATCACGAAGCTGCGGCCGGGGCCCGCGGTCACCACGCCGAGGTTCGGATGCAAGGTCGTGAACGGATAATCGGCCACCTTGGGCCGCGCCGCTGAAACCGCACGGATCAGGGTCGACTTGCCGGCGTTGGGCAGACCCAGTAATCCGACATCGGCGATCAGCTTCAATTCCAGCGCGAGCTCGCGCTTCTCGCCGGGTAGTCCGAGGCCCGCCTTGCGCGGCGTGCGATTGGTGCTCGACTTGAACCGTGTATTGCCCCAACCGCCCTTGCCACCCCTGGCCACCAGCAGCGTCTGACCTTCGGTCGCGAGATCGCCCAGTACTTCACCGGTTTCGACGTCGGAGACCACCGTGCCGACCGGAATCGACACGTAGGTGTCATCACCACCGTGGCCGGTGCAATCGTTGCCGCTGCCGCCCTCACCGTTCTGACCGCGGTAGGTGCGCGATATGCGGAAATCGGCCAGCGTGTTCATACCTTCGACGGCCTTGAGATAGACGCTGCCACCCAAGCCACCATCACCGCCGTCCGGGCCACCGAAGGGCACGAACTTTTCCCGCCGAAAGCTCACGCAGCCCCGGCCGCCGTTGCCGGCCTGCACTTTGAGCTTGGCTTCGTCGATGAATTTCATGGTTGGTGATGCTCAAAAATCAAAAAGGGGACAGGTGTGATCCTGCCCCCCTTGGATATCCGGCCGGGTGATGCGACCGAATCCGGCCCGCGCGCGATGCGCGGACCCGCGTTTACTTCGCGACGACGTTGACGTACGTGCGCTGCTCGGGGCCCTTGACCGTGAACAACACCACGCCGTGCGAGGTGGCGAACAAGGTGTGATCCGTGCCGATACCCACGTTGCGACCGGGACGGTACACGGTGCCGCGCTGCCGGATCAGAATGTTGCCGGCGAGCACTTCCTCACCGCCGAACTTCTTCACGCCCAAGCGCTTGGAATGCGAGTCACGACCGTTGCGTGTACTGCCGCCTGCTTTTTTATGTGCCATTTGAGATTCTCCTCAACCCACGATCGACGTAATTTTGACATCGGTATAGGGCTGCCGATGTGTGCCTTCGCGCTTGTAATGCTTACGGCGGCGAAATTTCACGATCCGGACTTTATCGCCCTTACCATGGCTCTCGACCGTCGCGACCACTTTGGCGCTGCCCAAATAGGGCGCGCCGATGGTCACATCGGCCCCGGTGCCGACCAGCAGCACCTGATTGAATTCGACACTGGCGCCAGCCTCGGCATTGAGTTTCTCAATGCGGACGACGGCACCTTCTTTGACGCGGTACTGTTTACCGCCCGTGGCAATCACGGCATACATCGTTACAACTCCAATTAGTATTGCCCAGGGGCGGCAAAAGAGCCGCGGATTGTACGATGGGCGAGCTTCCGGGTCAATTTTGGGGTTTTTGGGCCCCCGTGCGGCTGGTGGCCGAACACGCGGCGCGAACGCAGTGCGTTGGGCAGCGCAGCGCAATCTTAGGTACCATGGAGTATTGGTTTGAGTGCTTCATGACAATAGAAAAGATTCGTGAGTTGGTTGCAGCAGATTTTGAGGCCGTCAATCGGGTCGTCAAAGATCGCTTACACAGTCAGGTCGCACTCGTCGACCAGGTAGCCAGCTATATCATCCATTCCGGCGGCAAGCGGCTCAGGCCCCTGCTGGTGTTGCTCGCGGCGCGCGCCTGCGGCTATCAGGGCACGCGCCACATCGAAGGCGCGGCCGTCATCGAATTCATTCATACCGCGACCCTGCTGCATGACGACGTCGTGGACGGCTCCTCCTTGCGCCGAGGGCGCGAGACCGCCAACGAGGTGTTCGGCAACGCAACGAGCGTCTTGGTCGGAGACTTCCTGTACTCGCGCGCATTTCAAATGATGGTGACGCTCGATCGCATGCCCATCATGAGCATCATGGGCGAAGCGACCAACGCGATCGCCGAGGGCGAGGTCTTGCAGCTGATGACTGCGCGCGATCCCGACACCACGGAGACGCGCTACCTGGACGTGATTCACCGAAAGACGGCACGCCTGTTTGAGGCGGCGGCACAGGTCGGTGCCGTGATCAGCGATGCCACGCCCGCCGTCGAAGACGCATTGGCGAGTTATGGCAATCACCTCGGGACGGCTTTTCAGCTCATCGACGATGCACTCGATTACCAGGCTGACGAGAGCAGCTTGGGGAAGCATTTGGGCGATGACCTGGCGGAGGGGAAACCTACTCTGCCTCTGATTTATGCGCTGCAGCACGGAAACGACGAGCAGCGGGCCATGATCCGCCATGCCATCGAACATGGCGGCCTCGAGCGTCTCCATGAAATTACCAGTGCCGTTGCAAGCCTCGGGGGCCTTGCGTACACTGCGCGCCTCGCTCAAAGCGAGGCAGATCAGGCGCTTGCGGCCCTGGCGCCACTCCCCGAAAGCAGTTTCAAAGAGGGCTTGAGCGAACTCGCAAGGTTCGCCGTGGCACGCAAGAACTGATCGTCCAGCCGATTTCGGGGTGTAGCTCAGACTGGTAGAGCGCGTGGTTCGGGTCCACGAGGTCGCAGGTTCGAATCCTGTCACCCCGACCAATTTTTCGAAGTGTCCAACATGTCGCCCGCGCGCTCTATGGCTTCGGGTTCGGCACCGCGGGCTCGTGATGGGTGGCGACCGGCGGCTTCGTCTGACTCTCCTGTTGCCGTCGTTGCTCCTGCTGTTTTTGCTGTAACTGTTGCTGCTCGAGCGCGTGCTGCTGAGCGAGCTGCTCCGTCTGCTGTTGATGCTGGCGCTCGAGCTGTTCCTGCTGCTGACGTTGATGCGCTTCGTCGGCTTGCTGCTTGGCTGCATCAGCCTGCTGCTTGGCTGCATCAGCCTGCTGCTTGGCCGCATCGGCCTGCTGCTTCGCGAGCTGCGCATGCTCGGCCTCCTGCTGTTGCTGTACGCGTTCGCGCTCCGCAGCTTGCTGCGCCTGTAACTGCTGCTGCGCTTGCAAGTGCTCGCGCTCGAGAGCCGAGTTCGCAACTGCGGGCGAAGCGGCGCGTGGCGCTGCCGGCAATTGATCGACATGCACTGGGGCGCCAGCTGGCGCAAGTGCGCTCGAACGTGCCGGGGCAGGCGCGGGCAGCGGGGCTACTCGATTCGGTTCACCGACCGGCGCGGGGCGCGGCGAGCCGGCTGGCGCACCCGCGACGACCCGCGTCATCTTCGAGGTCGCGGGCGGCGCGATTCTCACGGCGGCGCTATGCGTCGGCGGCGCGGTCCGCGCGACGACGGTACGCGTCTGCACTGTCCGCGGTGGTTGGTTCGTCGTCGCGCGACCCGCACCCTGCACAGCCTGCCGAGTGGGCGCGGTCACCGGCGATAAGGCATCAACGCGTGCAGCGGCGAGCGCATGCGAGTCGACGGTCAAACGGTTCTTCGCGACCGGCTGTGCGGTCGTGAACGCCTGCGAACTGGTCGCCGCGATCGCGCCGGGCACGCCGCGATTCACGTAGCTGATGTTATTGACGGTGACGTTGTGATTGACGATGGTCGTGTTGTAGACGTTATTGATGATCGTGGTATTGACGCGCGTATTGGAGATGTTGATCTGCTCGACGTAGTTACGGCTCACGTGATACGAAGGCACATAGACTTCGTGCGGGCCCAGCGCAAACCATGCGACCCCCGCTCCCACTCCGACCCAGGCAACGAGTGCCGGCGCATAGATCGGGCGCACGTAGGCCATGCCCTGGACTCGCGGTGGCGCAGGCACCCAGCCCCAGGCGCCGCGAAAGTAGACCCAGCGGCCATAGTGGAACGGAGCAAAACCCCAAGGCTGATCGTCGACCCAGGTATAACCCCAGGGCGCGATATAGGCCCAGTGGCCGTTGTGGTATGGCGCCCAGCCGCCCGCAATACCGCGCGGAAACCAGACGTAGCCGTAATCCGGCGTCGAATCCCAGTCGCCTTGATTATCGAGATCCTCGTAGCCAACGACGTCGGGCGACACATAATTGGCTGAATCCGAATTGGCCCAGAGATTGTCCCGCCCGTCGCTCCAGGCGCCGAATTGATCCTGATCCTGGGGATATGCTTGTTCGTTCTCGCTGAGCGCATCGGTGCCCGTGAAGACATCCTCTTCGTTCGCATAGACCGCATAGGCGGAACCGCCGCCGGTGACCTCGCCTTGGCCATCGCGTAAACGAATCGTCGTGGTCGTGCCGGACGGATCGACGCTCAGCCGATACACGCCTTCGCGCAGAATCGTAAACGCCAAATTCGGCGTGTCGATCTCGTAAGTCTCGCTGTCGTCGAGGCGGCGCACATGGACGAGCAAGGTCCCGGACGACAACTGCACCTGGGTCACATGATCCGCAAGATTCAAGAATGCGACCGCCGTGTTGGCGGACAGGCGCAGCAGCGAACCATCCAGCTGCAGTTCGACGCGACTGCGTTGATCCGACCAGATTTTGTCCCCGGTCGTGAGCGGGCGATTGAGTGGTGCAGTAAACCAGTCATCGGTACCGCCCGGCTGAAACGACACCGCGCCGTCGACATAGGCGAGACGTGCGACCCGCGTCGGCGGATCGTCCATGTCAGCCAGCGCGAACACGGGCATGAACAAGAGAAAGGCCAGCGCACCGACGATAGGCGATCGGATCGAACCGACATGAAACTGACGCATAGAAATTCTCATCTTGTTATTTCGCATGGCACTCCCCTTGCCGCCGATTATCGCACTGAATGCGCTTATGATGGCGGTTTCCGGACATCGATCTCGATTACACGCTGGAGGTAGGGGCAGTGGTCAACGAAACTCGTCAGTGGATCCGCATCGCTTCGGCTGACCTCAGTGCCGAGATCGACCCGCTGGGCGCGCAACTATCGACGCTCAGGGATCAGGCCGGCCGCGATTTGCTGTGGAGCGGCGATGCCTCGATATGGGCCGGGCGTGCGCCTTTGCTGTTTCCGGTGGTCGGAGCACTTGCGGGCGGCGTTTATCGTCTGGGTGCACAGCAATATCCGCTGTCGCGACACGGCTTCGCGCGCGGCAGTCTGTTCGAACTCCTGGACACCGGACCGGGCCACGCGGCGTTCCGGCTGCATGCCGATGAGCACACCCTCAAGGTCTACCCGTTTCAATTCGACCTGGAAGTGCATTTCCAGATCGCGGCGACGACGCTCGCAATCACAAGCTGGGTGCGCAATCGTGGCGCGCGCGTGATGCCGGCGAGTTTCGGTTATCACCCCGGCTTTGCGTGGCCGCTGCCCTACGGTCAAGCCCGCGCAGAGCACTACGTCGAGTTCGCACAAGACGAGCCCGACGCGATCCGACGGCTGGATGGTCAAGGATTACTGACGCCCGTGGAACACCCGACGCCGATCGTGCGACGACGCCTGAGGCTCGAGGATGCACTGTTCAAGGATGACGTGATCATTTTCGATGCGCTCAAGAGCCGCAGCCTCAGCTACGGCGCGGCGCGCGGCCCGCGGCTCGAAATCGCCTTCCCCGATGCACCGTATCTTGGCATTTGGACCAAGCCGGGCGCCCCGTTCATCTGTATCGAACCCTGGCATGGCATCGCCGACCCGGCCGGATTCAGCGGCGACTTCACCGCGAAGCCGGGTGTTTTTCAGCTCGCACCGGGCGAGAGTCTGCCGATTCGCATGAATGTGGGTCTGCTGGCAGCGCAGTGACCGGCTCGGACATTCCGCCAACGCTCACCAGCCCGGGAGCGAGCGCATTTTGGTTGGCCGTCATGCTGACGGGATTAGGCGCCGGAATTGCGGGCGGCCTGCTCACATTGCTGCTATACGCGATCCAACATGTTGTCTGGCCCGGCGGCGATATCCTTGCTGCGGCAACCCAGGCGGGCGTGCCGCGGCACCTGACCGTCCTCTTGGGCGCCGGTGTCCTGACCGGCGCCGGGCAATTGATTTTGCAACGTTTGACGAGCGCCAACGGCATCGACATCACGGAGGCGATCACGCGTCACGCGGGGCGACTGCCGGCACTACGCACGCTCGGGAGCGCACTGTTGTCGATCGTCGTCGTTGCGATGGGCGCGGCCTTGGGCCGAGAAGGCGCGGCAAAACAGAGCGGCGCCGTCGTCGCCAACGCCTTGTCGGATCGCGTCGCGTTGTCGGACGAACAGCGCCGTCTATTGGTCGCCTGTGGTGCGGGCGCCGGGATGGCGGCGGCCTATGGCGTACCCATCGGCGGAGCGCTGTTTGCGCTCGAAGTGCTGCGCGGCGTACTCGCGTTGCGCTTGATATTGCCCGCACTATTGGCATCGGCGATTGCCACCGCCGTGTCCTGGTTGGTGCTCCCGAATGCACCGCTCTACGTCATACCCGCTTATCCCATGTCGACCTCGGTGGTCTGTTGGGCAATGGTCGCGGGTCCCTTGATTGGTGTCGCCTCGGTCGCCTACATCCGCTTGGTTGGGCTGGCCGATCGTCGCAAGCCGACAGGCTGGCGGCGAGTGTTGGTACCCGTACTCGCATTGGAATTATTGGGGATCGCATCGATCGCGTTTCCGCAGTTGCTCGGCAACGGCAAAGAACTCGCACAGCTCGCCTTCGACAATCAATTGACGCCGCTCTTGATGTTGGGCTTGCTCTTGTTGCGGCCGCTCGCCACCGTCATGTGTCTGGGCAGCGGCGTTCCCGGTGGCTTGTTCACGCCCACCTTGGTTGTCGGTGCCTTGCTCGGTGGCTCGCTCGGTTTCGTCTGGTCCTTGATTTGGTCCGGCGTCCCGCAGGGTCTTTATGCGGTCCTGGGTGCAGCGGCCTTTTTGGCTGCGACCACGCGCGGCCCGATTTCCTCGGTGGTCTTGCTCATGGAACTGACGGGTCGGGATCGCTCCTTTGTCATACCGCTGTTGATCGTGGTCGTCACCGCAACCGTCATTTCGCGGACACTCGAGTCGCGCTCAGTCTACGACGTCAGGTTCAGCGACCGAGAGGTCAAACAGCAGCTGCAGGAGCGAAAACCCGCCGCAGTTTGAGCATGCGATGTCAACTGAACTACGCGCCCGCCGTTGGCTGGAGGAGGACTAGGAGTGACGCACGTGCGAGTTGACATATCTGCCCAGGCTGCCATCGCCGCGAGCCGCTTCGGCTTCGGTGCGCGACCCGGTGAATTGCGGAACCTCGCGAGCGATCCGCGCGGCGCCTTGCTGGCCCAGGTCCAGTCACTGTATCGCGTGCCTGCTGAACTGGCCGGTTTGAGTTCGGGTTCCGACATTCTGGCAACATTCCTGGCGGCACGCGCAGAGCGCGCGGCCGAACGTAAGGCGGCCGCGCGCAATGCGGCATCGGGTGCACCCGAGGAAGCCGCACGGGTGGCGGACGGCGTACGCAAACAAATCTTGCCGCACTATCTCGCGCAGGCATCGGCACGCACCCGGATCGCGGTGACGAGCGACGCAGCCTTTCGCGAACGACTCGTGCACTTCTGGTCGAATCATTTCGCCGTTTCCGTCGACAAGGCAATTTGCCTAGGCACCGCCGGCGCGCTCGAGAACGAAGCGATTCGACCGCGCGTCAACGGACCCTTTGTTGATCTGCTGCTCGCCGTTGAGACACACCCGGCGATGATCACCTATCTCGATAATCAACGGTCCACCGGTCCGAACTCCGAACTAGGCGTGCGCGCAGCGCGGCGCTTCGCTGCGGGCGGCAAGGCGAAGCTCGGCATCAACGAGAATCTCGCGCGCGAGATTCTCGAGCTCCATACGCTCGGCGTCGACGGCGGCTACACACAGACCGACGTGACGACCTTCGCCGCCGTGCTCAGCGGCTGGTCGATCGGCGGCGGCGAGGGTCGCCATGCGGACGGCGCGCCCGGCGCATTCGTGTTCCGCCCAGCCCTGCATGAACCGGGCGGCAAAACGATCCTCGGCAAACGCTACACCGAGGACGGCATGGGGCAAGGCCAAGCGGTGCTCCGCGATCTGGCAGCGCAACCTGCGACCGCGCAACACCTCGCGACCAAACTCGCCCGCCACTTCGTCGCCGATGAGCCGCCGCCCGAGCTGGTGGAGCGCCTCACCAAGGCCTATCTCGGCAGCGGCGGCCAGCTAACCGCCGTCTACGCCGCTCTCGTGAGCTGGGACGGAGCGTGGCGGCCGGAGCCGCACAAGTTCAAGCAGCCGCATGAATTCGTCTACTCGGCACTGCGGTCTCTCGACGTTCTGCCCGTGGATGCCAAGGCACTGATCGCACCGTTCGAGACGCTCGGGCAACGTCATTGGAGCCCGGGATCGCCGGCCGGTTGGCCCGACCGGCAAGCCGACTGGGATGGTGCGGACGCGCTCATGAAGCGCATCGAGTGGAGTGTCGCGCTCGCCGATCGGATCGGCGACTCGCGCCCCGCGCTTGGCACGGCCGATGCGTCGCTTGGGTCCCTGCTGAGCTCGCATACGCGCAAGGCGCTCGAGAGCGCCGCATCCGGTTCACAAGCCGTTGCCCTGTTGTTGATGAGCCCGGAATTTCAGAGGAGATGAGCATGGCCAATCGGCGCGAATTTCTCAAAGCCAGCGTACGACTCGGGGTTGCGAGTGCGCTTGCAGGCGCGCTGCCGGGCATCAGCTTCGCCGCGGCGCCGGGCAATCGCCCGTTCGTCGTCGTCATTCTGCGTGGCGCGCTCGACGGTCTTTCGGCGGTACCGCCCTACAGTGATCCGGCGTATCGCGATGCGCGCGGCCCTATCGCCATTGCACCACCCGGAGACCCGCGGGGTGCGCTCGATCTCGACGGGTTCTTTGCTTTGCATCCGGCCATGCCGCTCATGCACGAACGTTGGATGGCCAAGGAACTCCTCGTTGTCCACGCAACCGCGTCCGCCTATCGCGAACGATCGCATTTCGACGGCCAGAACGTGCTCGAGAACGGCGGCGATCGGCCTTCGGGGAGCGCAAGCGGTTGGCTGAATCGCACGCTCGGATCGCTCGCCGGACGGGGCGTCGATGGCCTCGCCCTCGGCCAGAACGTTCCCTTGATTTTGCGCGGTCCCGTACCCGTCGGCTCTTGGGCACCCTCACACCTGCCCGAAGTCGAGCCGGAGTTGATCGCACGCTTGCGCGACCTGTACTCGAACGACCGCACGCTGGCCGGACGACTCGACGAAGCCAGCCGCATGGAAACACTCGCGGACGATCAGTCGACGATGGCCGACGGCATGGGGGATGCCCCGGGTAACGCCAAGGCCGGACCCAGGGCGGGCGGCGCGGAGCGCCTCAAGCTCATTGCCGAGACGGCCGGTCGCATGATCGGCGCACCCCAAGGGCCACGCATCGCCGTATTCGATGCCGGCGGCTGGGACACTCATGCCGGCGAGGGTGGCGGCGAAGGGCAATTGGCAGGCCGACTCGGCGGCCTCGATCAAGTGCTCGATGCGCTACGCCGCGGTCTCGATAACGAATGGTCGCGCACGGCCGTGCTGGTGTGTACGGAGTTCGGCCGTACTGTACAAGTCAATGGCACGCGCGGTACGGATCACGGCACGGGCGCGGCCGCTTTCCTGCTCGGCGGCGCCGTGCGCGGCGGCAGGATCTTGGCGGACTGGCCCGGTCTCTCCGAAAAGCAGCGCTATGAGGGCCGCGACTTGCGGCCGACGACCGATCTGCGCGCCGTTGCCAAGGGCGTATTGCGCGACCATCTCGGTCTTGCGGACCGCGCACTGGTTGACGTATTCCCCGGCAGTGATGCGGTCAAACCGGTACGCGATCTGATCCGCGCCTGAAGCGTCTGCAGTGCACCTCGACCGTGCTTGGGACCCGCGTTATTTCGCGTAGGGCGGGAAGCGCGCCATCGCCTCGAGATCGCCGAGATCCTGATCGTTACGCACATACATTCGACTGGCGTCGCGCCTGGGTTGGAAATCCCAAGCCGTGTAGCGACCTTGGCGTAGCGCCTCGCCCACGAGATGCCGGCGCGACTGACTCGCGAGCACCTCGGCGTGGATGGCATCCAGATCCCAACGCTGCGCCACCTCGGCGCGAAACTGCGCGAGCAGCGCCGACTGGGCGCCGCTCGAGGCAAGATTGTGCAGCTCATCGGGGTCGTCGACCAGATCGTAGAGTTGATCCGGATCCACGGGCGAATGCACGAATTTGTAGCGCCCACGTTTGATCATGACCAAGGGCGCGATCGCCCCTTCGGCAAGATACTCACCGATGACCTCATCGCGTCCCGGTGCGCCCGAGTCGAGCTGCGGCACGAGACTCTGACCGTCGAGCGGCGTCGCGTAGGCTTGCGCCTCGCGCCCCGCGAGTTCGCAGAGCGTGGGCAGGATATCGACGAGCGAGGCCGAGCTCGCAATGTGCCGCGCCGTAAAACGACGCGGCGCATGTACGATCAGCGGAATGCGGCATGCAGGCTCGAAGAAATTCATTTTGTACCAAAGACCGCGCTCACCGAGCATGTCGCCGTGATCGGCGAGCAAGAGCACGATGGTATCGTCGGCGTAGCCGGCGTCCTCGAGCGCCGTCATGAGCTTGCCGACCTGATCGTCGACATAGGAAACGGCGCCGTAGTAAGCACGGCGTGCGGCCTGCACTTGCGCCTCGTTGACGGGCAGCAGGTCGAGCCCGATCACGTGACGCAGCCGACGCGAATGCGGGTCGAGTTCGCCGATCGGCACATGCACGCGCGGCATGTCGATGTCGACGCCCGCGTAGCGATCCCAGTAGCGCTGCGGAATCACGTAAGGATCATGGGGATGAGTCATGGACACGACCATGCAGAACGGGCGCGGTTCCTTCTGCCTTGCCATGTCGAACAGCTTCTGCCGTGCCGAGTGAACCACTTCGTCGTCGAAATCGATCTGGTTCGTGCGGGTGCAGGGCCCCGCCTGTGTCACGGAGTCCATCGTGTGATACCAACTCGGCCGCTCGGCGAACCGCGTCCAATCCGGGGTCCAACCGAAGTCGGCCGGATAGATGTCGGTCGTGAGCCGCTCTTCGAAGCCATGCAGCTGGTCCGCGCCGCAGTAGTGCATTTTGCCGCTGAGCACGGTCTGATACCCGCCAAGCCGCAGGTAATGCGCAAACGTCGGAACCTGGGCCGGAAACTCCGCCGCGTTGTCATAGGCACCGATTGCCGCGACCCCGCGGCCCGCGAGGAAGGAAAACCGTGACGGCGCGCACAAGGGGCTGTTGCAATAGAACGAGTCGAAGACCACGCCGGAATCCGCGAGCGCATCGATATGGGGCGTCTTGGCAACCCGATTACCATAGGCGGGCAGCGCCCGCGCAGTCAGTTGATCCGCCATCAGGATCAAGAAATGAGGCCTATTCGACAATATCTTCTCCCGGGGCTTTGCTGCTTCGGCTGGGAGGTGCAGTATGCCGCAAAAGTTGCGGACCCAAGCTCTGTCGTCAACCGACGCGGCCTCGACCCGTTATCTGTTTATCGGATGTGAAAGTTAAAAGAAGGAAAATGCTTGTCATGAAACGCTCACGATTGATTCAACCCGTTCTGTTGATGGCGCTGGCCGGTTCGACTCTGCTCGGCGGCTGCGTGGTACACGGCTCGGTCGGCGTGGAAGAGCCTCATCTCTACGTCGGCGTCGTTGCAGCACCGCCGCCTCCGCCGCAGGTCGAAGTGATCGGTGTCGCGCCGCAGCCCGGCTATGTTTGGATGGGTGGCTACTGGAATTGGTATAACGGGCGCCACGTCTGGGTGCCGGGCCATTGGGCGGCCGGACGACCGGGCTACCACTGGGTCGCGCATACCTGGGTCCACGAGGGTGGTGGCTGGCGACTGCATGAGGGGCATTGGGCTCGCTGAGCCCAGCGCCTCGCGCTCTTCAGAACCCCAGGCTGAGCTGACCCTGCCGCTCGCCTGCAGTCACGATCGGCCGCCGGAACAATTCGGTCGTGAGTGCATGGCGATCATGTTCGCCATCGAGACCGAATTTGCGCACCGCGAGCTTGAAGCGTGCGCGCAAGAGTTCGGCATAGGGGCCGGTGCCGCGCATGCGCGTGCCGAATGCGGCATCGTAATCCTTGCCGCCGCGGGCCTGACGGATCAGCGACATCACGTGCTGCGCGCGATCCGGGTAGCGATCCGCGAGCCACTCCCGGAACAGCGACTTGACCTCATGCGGCAAGCGCAACAGCACATAGCTCGCCGAGGAGGCGCCGGCAGCGGCGGCGGCCGACAAGATGCTCTCCAATTCATGATCCGTGAGGGCCGGAATGATCGGCGCCAGCATCACGCCGACGGGAATACCCTTCTCCGCCAATTGCGCAATCACCCGCAGGCGCGCCTGTGCCGAGGCCGCGCGCGGCTCGAGCGATCGTTTGAGTTCCTCATCCAGCGAGGTGACGCTGACCATGACCGACACCAAACGGTCGCGCGCCAGATCGGCTAGCAGGTCCAGATCGCGCAACACGAGTGCGCTCTTGGTGATGACACTGACCGGATGGCGCGCGTGCGCCAACACCTCGAGAATGCTGCGCGTAATTCCGAGCCGCCGTTCGAGCGGTTGATAGCCGTCCGTATTGATGCCCAACGCAATCGGCTTGCAAACATAACCGGGCTTGGCGAGTTCGGCCGTCAGCAGCGCCACGGCATCGGCCTTGTAGAAGAGCTTAGTTTCGAAATCCAGGCCCGGCGAGAGCCCAAGGTAGGCATGGCTCGGTCGAGCGAAACAGTAGATACAGGCGTGGCTGCAACCGCGATACGGATTGATGGACGCGTCGAAGCCGACATCGGGCGAATCATTGCTCGTGATCAGGCTGCGAGCACGATCCGGCAAGACGGTCTCTTCGATGCGCACCGGCGCCGCTTCCTGATACCAGTCGTCATGGAACGCCTCGTGGCGCAAGACCTCGAAGCGACCGTCCGCATTCGACGAGGCGCCTCTGCCCTGCCATCGTTGCCGTCCCAGAATGCTGCGCGTCATGTCGGCATGCTACTGCCGCGCCGTCGCGACGTAAATCCAGTAGTCCGACTCGCGTACTACTGTATGAGAGTTGGCAAGACCCTGCGGCCCGCATGTCTCACACCGAACATAGCTGCCAGGTTTGACGCGCAATCTCCGCATCCTCCAGCGACGGTAAGACCTGCACGGCGCAGACTGCCGCGGGGTCGTCGAGGCACACGCCGATCGAGCCTAGACGAGCACAGATCGCGGCGCGCACGAGCGCGTCGTGTTCACCGATCCCACCCGTGAACAACAGCAACTGGGCACCGTCCAGGACCACGCTCAACGCGGCAATGGTTTTGGCCGCCGAGTAGCAAAACAGTTCGATTGCGAGCCGTGCGTTGGCGTCGGTCGCTGCAGCCGCATGCAACTCGCGCAGGTCGGCGGAGCGCCCAGAAACGGCCAGCAAGCCGCCGTGATGATCGACCAAGTCGCCGAGCATGGCGGCATCAAAACCACGCTCTCGCGCGAGATACACGAGCACGCCCGGATCGAGATCCCCGGTGCGCGTTCCCATGACGATCCCGCCTGTGGGAGTCATTCCCATGCTCGTATCGATCGACATCCCATTCTTGACGGCGGTCACGCTCGCGCCATTGCCCAAATGAGCGATGATCAGTCGACTCGGGCGCGCGGCACCGAGCTGCCGCAGCAACGATTCGCACGACAGCCCGTGAAAGCCATAGCGCCGTAAGCCCTGGGATCGCAGCGACTCCGGGATCGGCAAGATGCGCGCAAGCTCAGGCATGTGCGTGTGGAAACTCGTATCGAAGCAGGCCACTTGCGGCACGCCGGGAAAATGCTCCCGCGAGCAATGAATCACGGCGAGGGCGCCCGGCATGTGCACGGGTGCAAACGGAATCGCCGCTTCGAGCTGTGCCAGAACCTTCGCGTCGATACGGCAGTGCGCCTGCAACCAAGGTCCGCCATGCACGATACGGTGCCCGATCGCCTGCGGCGCCGGCAGGCCGCGTGCGAGCAGCAAACCGGCAATGCGCCGCAGGACATCGCCGCAGTTCAGGGACGCACCGGTCTCTTGCAATACTTCGACCCCGGCGGAATCCTCGGCATGAAACGCACCCGCACCGCCGCCCATGGATTCGGCCTCGCCCGTCAGGACCGGTTCGAAATCTTGGGCGCTCACTCTGAACAGCCCGAACTTGAGCGAGGCGGATCCCGCATTGAGTGCGAGCACTTGCAGTTCGGCGCCATCCGGCCGGCGGTGCGGCGACTCGGTCACTGAGTGGCCGGCGCGAGCGCGCTCGGCCAACGCCAGTTGCGGATTTCCGGCAGGTCCTGGCCATGACGATCGATGTAGCGTTTGTGCTCGATGAGTTTGTCTTGCACGCGCTGTTTCAAGTAGGCGCCGCGACTGCCGAGATGCGGCAGACGGTCGACGACGTCTTGCACCAGATGGAAGCGGTCGAGATCGTTTTGGACCCGCATGTCGAACGGTGTCGTGATCGTGCCCTCCTCCTTGTAGCCGCGCACATGCAGATTGCGGTTGCGGCGCCGATAGGTCAGGCGGTGCACGAGCCAGGGATACCCATGGAACGCAAAAATGATGTGCGCGTCGACCGTGAATAAGGAGTCGTAGTCCTTGTCCGTCAGGCCGTGCGGATGCTCCGTGTCGGACTGGAGCTTCATGAGATCAACCACATTGACGACGCGCACCTTCAAGCTGGGCAAGAATTCACGCAGGATCGCGACCGCCGCGAGCGTCTCGAGCGTCGGCGTGTCGCCGCAGCAGGCCATGACCACGTCCGTCTCACAAGCTTGGTCGTTGCTCGCCCATTGCCAGATGCCGATCCCCTCGGTGCAGTGCGTGACGGCCGCCTCCATGCTGAGCCACTGGGGCAAGGCATGCTTGCCCGCAATCACGACGTTCACATAATTACGGCTGCGCAGACAATGATCGACCACCGACAGCAGACAGTTCGCGTCAGGCGGCAGGTAGACCCGGACGATATCGGCCTTCTTGTTGACGACATGGTCGATGAAGCCCGGATCCTGGTGGGTGAAGCCATTGTGATCCTGTTGCCAGACGTGGGATGCGAGCAAGTAATTCAAGGAAGCGATGTCGCGACGCCAGGGAAGCTCCTTGCAAACCTTGAGCCACTTCGCGTGCTGACTGAACATCGAATCGACGATGCGAATGAAGGCCTCGTAGCTGTTGAAGACACCGTGCCGCCCGGTCAGCAAGTAGCCCTCGAGCCAGCCCTCGCATTGATGTTCACTGAGCATGGCGTCATGCACCATGCCCTCGGGGGCGAGCCACTGGTCCTCCGCACTCGTGGCGGCGTCCCACTGCCGGTCGGTTACCTCAAACACAGCGCCCAAGAGATTGGACAGGGTCTCGTCAGGCCCGAAGAGACGGAAATTTCGGCTGTCCAGATTCAGGCGTAGCACATCCCGCAGGAACTGTCCTAGTACCAGCGTGTCTTGCGCGTCGCCCGCCCCCGGTGCCGCAATCGAGACGGCATGCGCCTCGAAGTCAGGCATGATCAAATCACGCAGCAGCAAACCGCCGTTCGTGTGCGGATTGGCGCCCATGCGCCGTAGCCCGTTCGGCGCAAGCTCGGCCAAGTCCGCGCGTAGCCGGCCGGCCGCATCGAAGAGCTCCGCGGGTTGGTAGCTTTTCAGCCAGTGTTCGAGCGCCGGCAGGTTGGCGGCATGCGCGGTATCCACCAGCAAGGGCACTTGATGGGAGCGAAAAGTCCCCTCGACCGGGAGACCGTCGACGAACTGCGGTCCGGTCCAACCCTTCGGCGACCGAAGGATGATCATCGGCCAGCGTGGCCTTGGCGAGGATCGCTGCGTACGCGCGACTCCTTGCGCTTCGCGAATGCTCGCAATCGCCGTGTCGAGAGCGGTGGCCATGAGCTCATGCATTTGCGCGGGGTCGCTCCCTTCGACCCACAGTGGGGTCCAACCGCAACCGCGCAGGAATTGATCGAGTTCTTGATGATCGATTCGCGCGGGCACCGTGGGGCTGCTGATCTTCCAGCCGTTCAGATGCAGGATCGGCAGCACGGCGCCGTCGCTGATCGGATCGAGGAACTTGTTCGAATGCCACGCGGTTGCCAAGGGACCGGTCTCCCATTCGCCATCGCCGACGACGCAGGCCGCAATCAAGTCCGGATTGTCGAACACGGCGCCAAATGCGTGACTCAAGGAATAGCCCAACTCGCCACCCTCGTGAATCGAGCCCGGCGTCGTCGGTGCAACGTGGCTCGAGATGCCGCCTGGGAATGAAAACTGTCGGAACAGGCGCGCGAGGCCTGCTTCGTCCTGCGTGACGCCGGGGTAGACCTCGCTCCAAGTGCCCTCGAGGTAGACGTTTGCGACGATTGCGGCGCCGCCGTGGCCGGGGCCGGCCACATAGAACATGTTGAGATCGAACTTCCTGATCACTCGATTCAGATGAACGTAAATGAAGTTCTGACCGGGCACGGTGCCCCAGTGACCAACGACCAAGGCTTTCACGTGCGCGAGCAGCAGCGGTTCGCGCAACAGAGGATTGCCACAAAGGTAGAGCTGACCGACGCTTAGATAGTTGGCGGCACGCCAATACGCATGGATCTTATCGAGTTGGTCGGGCGCAAGCGTGCGGGCTTTCATCACCAAGGTATTGCGGCATTCGCAGACCCCGATGTCTGTTCGATATCGCACATGTGGCTTGAGACAAGGGCTGTAGGACGGTTTCCTACAATACTAAGCGCCTGCCGGCGACTCCGCGCGGTCAGGCGTCCCGGGATAATCCCCGCGTATCGTCATCGCACCACAGGAGAGTCCCCATGGACAAAGACCGAATTGAAGGTTCCGCGAAGCAGGTCAAGGGCAAAATCAAGGAAAGCGTCGGCAAAGCCCTTGGTGATTCCAAGATGACCGTCGAGGGCAAAGAGGAGAAAGTTGACGGCAAGATTCAGAATGCCATCGGCAGCATTCGCGACGAGGTCAAGAAGGCTTGACCGCGGGCGGATGGCGCGTCAAGACAAGATCTTGACGCAAATTGATCAGCCGCGCTCCCCTACAGTGCCATACTGCGGGGATAACGCGGGGGATCAATAATGGAAGAACCAATCACGGCGGAACCGACCAGAGCTCGCCGGCCCAGCGGCCGTGATGCCAAACGCGCGTCACGCGCCGCTCGGGCGTCAGCCTCGGTTCCCTACATCACGCGCAAGATTCCCTACTACGAAGTCCTCGGCGAAGAGGGCCTCGTCACACTCGAGCAGAATGCCGACACGATCCTGGAAGAGATCGGCATCGATTTCCGCGACGACCCGGAGGCGCTTGCGATCTGGAAGACGGCCGGAGCCGACGTGCAGGGGGAGCGCGTGCACTTTCCGCGCGGCATGTGCCGGGAACTCGTGCAGCGCACCGCGCCGCGCGAATTCGTGCAACACGCACGCAACCCCGCGCGCAACGTCGTCATCGGCGGCAAGAACACGGTATTTGCACCCGCCTACGGCTCGCCCTTCGTGCGCAGTCTCGATGAGGGACGTCGCTACGCGCGCATCGAGGACTTTCGCAACTTCGTCAAGCTCGCCTACGTGTCGAATGCACTGCATCATTCCGGCGGCACGATTTGCGAACCGGTCGATCTGCCGGTCAACAAGCGGCACCTGGATATGGTGTACAGCCACCTGAAATACAGCGACAAAGCCTTCATGGGCTCGGTGACCGCACCGGACCGCGCCGAGGACTCGGTGGCGCTCGCGAATATCGTGTTCGGTGCGGAACTCAAGGACCCCTTCACGGGCCGGCCGAAGACGACGATCATCAACTTGATCAACGTGAATTCCCCGATGACCTTCGACGCCACCATGTTGGGCGCGGCCAAGGTCTACGCGCGCGCGAATCAGGCCACGATCATCACGCCGTTCATCCTCGCGGGCGCGATGTCGGCCGTGACGGTCGCGGGCACGGTTGCGCAGACGCTCGCCGAGGCGCTCGCCGGCATGGCGTTCGTGCAATTGGTCAACCCGGGCGCGCCCGTCGTGCTCGGCAGTTTCGCTTCATCGATCTCGATGCAATCCGGCGCACCCACGTTCGGCACGCCCGAACCCGCGCTCGTGCTCTATGCGATGGCTGCGCTCGCACGCCGGCTCGGTGTGCCGTTCCGTTCCGGCGGCAGCCTCTGCGCGGGCAAGATTTCCGACGCACAAGCGGCATTCGAGTC
>Ga0116231_10005979_pt1 | contig 23590 bp, 16 predicted proteins | sample S1TSphgellanicum_2_FD_89695 | JGI IMG/M metagenome (GOLD analysis project Ga0116231, IMG submission 89695) | Host-associated microbial communities from peat moss isolated from Minnesota, USA - S1T2_Fd - Sphagnum magellanicum MG | ecosystem: Host-associated > Plants > Peat moss > Unclassified...
ATAAAATAAAATAAAATAATCCACCCAACCCAGAATCTGACCAATTTGTTTCATGGTGAATTCTCTCAAAATTATGAGTTAGAACTCTCAAAAAAATAAAAGAGGATTTTTCTTCACAAATTCTCTTTTGTCAAAGAAAAAAATTGCAATTTCTTTGAGAAATGCATTTTTTTTTTGGTAAGAAAAAATACTTTGTCGCATTTAGACACATGTTTTAATGTTTGGAACAGTTTTTTTTTGTTTTTGCCAATTTTTTATAGTTCGGATATTTTTTTCCAAAGATTAGAAAAATTAGTGTTACATGACTTTTTTGGCATACTTGCATTTAGTGATTTTTTAAAAATAAATTTTGTGATTTGTTCAACCAAAAATATGGGAAAGCATTTTGTGTTGTCCGATAAGCTGCTGCATGTCGCCTACGACATTTGGTTGTCACTGGGTAATATACTTTTTTGGCACATATGTAACGTACCGTCAAATACACACACACCTGTGCATTAGGTACGGGGTTCAAACTAGTATATATATATATGAGACCTATTTCTTACAGAATTGGTTACCAAGGTGAAACCAAATTTTAACTCTGTTGAGGTTCATCCACAACTGAGTAAGATGAGGCATCCGGTGGATGGTGAACTGGTCAGTGCTGGTTCACCGTGACTCTTGCGGCTATTTATCAAAAATGTCTTTAAGAAAAAAACCAAACTTTAGAAAATTCATCCTCAAGTCCTCGCTGAATTTTAGGAAGCTTTATTTCTTCTTCTGAGAGCATGCCACGTGGCCGTGCCAACTTGCACAGTAGAGAACTCGGGCCCTTTAGAAACTATATATATACATATATAAATAAGAGACTTCATTTTAAACTAGTATTTTAGGTTTAATGGTCTAATATTCAATTTATAATTATATTTGAAATTTATTGTTGCATTATGATAACTCTCAACAACTCATGAGAAAATAAAATAAATAACACAATTGAATGGTTGACATTTTGCGTGACAAATAGAGAATTTAAGAAATAATACTGGGAAAAAGATGACGTTTAACAAACTTTACATAATCTTATCTTTTGGGGAAAAAAAAAGTCTAATTTTTTTTCAAAATTAAAAAATAAACCTAAAATTTTATTTTTACAAAAAAATTGAACTTGTAATTGTAACTTGTAATCGTATAATCATCGTCACTGGTAGTGCGTAGCAGTTCGGAGCCCTAGTTTATTTATTTATTTATAAAAAACAGAGACTTTATTTTTAAACGGTATTTTCAGGCAGTATTTTCAGTGTATTTATACAACAGCAGAAGAAACCCAAGACAAATATCAGTTAGTTGGTGGACGTTTTTACTCCGTTCTCAACTGCTTTTCCCCCTTGGTAACTGCCGTGGGGCCTAGCCCAATGCACCAATCAAGACGACCGCCAAATGTAAAAATCGTCCTCTTTTTTCACTCCACTTTACCATGCCCTCTCGTCGCATCTCGTCGCGCTCTCTCTCTCTCTCTCGCTCTCTCGGCGCTTGTGTTCTCTCTGGCCAAAGCAGCTCACACTTTCTCAGCACTCTCGCAACAGCAGCTGACGTGCTTCCTCTACGCAAGATATCCCTTCACTCGCGCGCTGCGTTCTACTTCCTGGAATGTGCCTGAGGTGGGTATTATTTGTGGACTTGAGGTTGCACCCGTTTAGAACAAAAAGGGAGGCGGGGAGGTGTAGGGTGTGTGCAAGGTTGCGCAGAAAAACTCGTCTTTTGGTAAGACTTCTGAATTCTGTTGGTTAGCTCAAATTTTGTTTGCTTGTTTGTTTGTTTGATTGTTTTTTGGGGGGACGGGAGGGAGAATATATATCTCAAAGTTTGATTGAATGAAATTTCTCAATCGCATTTCTTGTGCAGATAAGATAATCGAGGTACATATCTTAGAGCTTCGATGATTGCTGCTGCTGCTGTTTTGAGCCTGTGATCGGAATCCCGGATGCTCTTGTAAACGGCGGCAGTGCTGCAACGACGTAAGGTGATCTTAGCTGCCCCACCCATCATATTCTGGAATGAATTTCCACACTAGAGTGAATCACCCCTGTGTGTGTCTCTGTGAGGATGCTGGCCTCTCTGTTTGAGAGAGAGCTAGAAATGCTGCACATGTATCTATCTATCTTTGCTTGCCATTGACATGAATTGCAGCAGTTCTTGTCCAATTCTTCTTGCACATGACACCATGGGGTTGAGGGTTTAGATTGTATGGATTCCAGAATTTCAGATTCTGCCAAATTTGCAGAAGTCAAGAAGAGTCTGTTTCATTAGGGTTTTTAATTAAGAAGGCTTTTGCAGCTCCATAAGAGTTCTGTGTACAAAGAGGCTTCAGAACCTGAAGAACCTCCTGAAGAGTTTTCAGAACCATAAGAGCTTCATCAGTCTTGTAAAGGTTTTGCCTCTTTTCCTTTCTTTTATGGCTCTTTCATCTTGTTTCTTTCCTTGGATCATCTCCTTCTCTTGTTGGGTTTTTTTCAGAGAGCCTCCAGTGTCATCATGGTTTGAATCTTTCCTATACTACCAGTTGATCTCATGGCAGAAACTATTTGTGTTGATTTCATGTATGACATCTGCCACTATCGCCACCACCCCCCACTCATTGTACAGGAGCTGATGAGTCTGATGTGGGGATGCGATGTAGCTCACTGGTCACTACAACCCATACCATGTTGTTGCTGTTGAAGATCACTCTGAAACATGTGTGTGACTGTTGCTTGCTGTTGTTCAGAACTGCTCTCTTCCAAGTGCACTTTTCTTTTTCATTTCCTCTCCTTCACTGATCTGTTGTGGGACTGGGTGGGTTGGCTTGCAAGTCCTTGTGGAGACCTAAGCAACCACATTGCCCTTTAAGACCACTATGTTAAAGGTTTTCCACCATAAACGATGCAATAGCTTTAAAAGGTCCAGGTTTTAGGGTGTAGGGTTTACATGCATTGGTCTTTGTAATTGTGGTTCTGACAGAAGCTCAATACTCTAATCTAGGAATTTCTCACATTGTTCACTTTCTTTTCTTTATTGCAGGATGCAACAAGGAATGATGCTGCGCAGAATATGCCCTCGGTATCGTCCAGATACTGGTATGCATGTTGTCGAATGGAGGCCACCGCTATTCAAGAAGAAATTGTCACTAGGCACATACAAGAAAGAAGAGGATGCTTTGATAGCCTGTGATGTCTGCACATTTCACGCTGCGGAGGAGGAGGAGCAGCAGCAGCTGACACATGAACATTTCAACTACAGCTGCTCCCTGGAGTTGTTTGCAACTCAACCACCCCTCAGTATGAAATTCAGTTCTCTTAAGCCTGATTGTGCTGGAGAACTCCACTGTAAGTTCAGCAACGAAATCAGAAAGAGCACACGATTATGGATACAGCACAACAGGAGGTTTCACTGGACTGAGCTGCCGCACTGGGTCTCTGATGAGAACAAGAATGCTTCAACAAGCCAAACTGATGGGCAACAGGACCACTGCCAACAGACTTCCTTGGATTTGATCAACTCTTTCAAAGGAAAGGGCATACCTGCAGTGCTAGAGGGTAACACACATGATGCACAGTTCAGTGACAAGGGGGCTGAGAAAATGCCAGAGGATGCACCCTTGGATCACTTGTATGAGCCTGATTGGTCAGCTTTACCAGATCTTGACATAGTCAAAAAGTACCCAGAGCTGTCAAACCAGCACTGCAACCTACCATCTCATGTTACAGGGTACAACTGTGGTGACATGGTCTCAGGAATTAAGAGAGACACCGAACCTGTGCTTTCGAGAACTGGTACCACCACCCATCCAGCACTTCCACCTGCAATGACAATTACTGTCAATGATGTGGTTGCAAGAGGTGGCAGGCTGGCTGGCTTTGAGCTCACAGTTTTGGATGACATGAATTGGCATGAAGGTGGTCAGAACTTGCATATAGGCTCTACTCTAGATGATCCCTTCAATACAAGTGAGGAGAGCATGGAAGCATGTCATATGGTTTGCTGGGAGAGAAGTTGAAGCAGTGGCTTACAAGATCAGATACTGAAAGGGAGCTAGCTCTCTGGCACAGTGCTGTAAAAGGCAATCTGTGCCATATTGAAGCTTTGTTTGACAAGTTGGAGAGTCTTGGTATCAATTTTGGTGGTGCTCATGGTGCTTGCGGACATTTCTGGTTTTTGGTGATGGAGTTGAGGAAGTAGGAGACCTAGACTTCCTCAGGATGATGTTTCATCTACATCTTAGAAAAGGAAGAGATGCATCACCTTGCTAGGGAGATAGCAATCAGGACCTCCCCACAGCCTGAAGTGGACTTGGTCAAAGAAGAACTTTATGGCACTGCAACCTCCTCCCCAGCACAATGGGGATTTGATTCTTGAACAATGGGACTTGTGAGACATGATGTGGAACAGAGCTTGGACAATAATCCATTTCAAGAGCAAGCAGAGTGAGTTCCATGATAGTGGTATTTTTTTCCCTCCAAATTGTCAGCGTGCAATTTTGTTGCATGTCCGATATTCTAAGTTTTGTATTTAGTGATGGTTTAGAAGAATGAATACCCTTTTATGCAAACTACACTAGATTTATCAAAATTTGGGTCATAAAGCTGAAGAGGAAGTTATGCATTTGTTAAGGTGGTGGCTAAGAATAACGCATTTGTCGGTCAGTGCTCATGCTTCTCTTCATCTACATTTGATTGAGGAAAACTAGAGCTCGTTATATGATTTGCTGAAACAGTGAGTAGTTTATCAGTGTAATACTGATAAGTGTCTGGACTTCAAAAGATGTGGAGCTGGGATTTGGGCTATAATAAAAATAGTATTATGGTGTGTTGAAGAAGGTGTATGAGAATTTGTATAAAATGTGAGGAATTGAAGTTCATCATGTCTATTCTGAATACCCTTTGCTGTTGTCCTTTTTGACTGACACTTTTTTAACTTAAGGATATGCTCCTAACCATCTGAGAGGGCCTGAAGAAATCATGCACAGTTGAAGGAGTGGCATTGCAAATATGTAAAGAACCTTGATATGAAAAGCTTTCAGGTGCACATTCATGTAGAGGTCGGAACTATATAAAAAAGTGAAACACTCATGAATGACACCTACATTTCGAGAGTTGTGGTTGAGTCCAAAAACCAAGGGGTTTATATAAAGATACAAAAAGGAAGGTGAGCTTCTGATGATGAAGGAGCTGGTTTTCTGAAGCTTCTGGATTGGGTAGGGTTACAAATTCTGTCTTCAAAAGACCCTCTTCTACACTAAGTATGAGAAGCACAGTAGCAAAGATGGGCATAATTCTTCCTTGAAACAAGATAAGTGCCATTGTAATAAGCAATTGTCACTACCTAAAAAGTTAGTAACTGCATTTCTTCACAATCATCAACAATGGTCTCGATTCTTTGTCATAAGAACTAATGTGCAAGTAGGAAAGCATAGTTGATTTGTAATGTTTGCAAGGGGTATTCAAGAGTCACATTAAATACAAGGAAGTTATGGACCTAATATCAATCTAGATAACTTGGATGTAATTGTGTTTAATCATATCATAACTATGAATAATGATGAGGTTTTGGCCATGGCACAACAATTTTCCCTTGAAAAGGACATTTTAATTTTTGCTACTCCTTTTTGTGTAAAATCTAATTGGGCATCTTGGATGTGAACCATCTCATGCTTCAAAAACTAACCTTACAAACCTATTTATAAAATTTTGATGAATCTTCATATTTTCTTCATATTTGTTCCCTTTTATAAGATCTGACATATAATTTTGACAAGTGTCATGAAATGCAAGATTATGATGTCCTTCCATGTTTCATGGTCATTTCTTGATGGAATTTTAACACTTAAATGCCTTATAAAGCAAAATAATCTTTAATGATATTTAAATAAGTGTGGGTTATGAAAAGTGGAGTTTTTTCAATTTTCTTTTGTTGGTTGGTTGGCATTTTGTGAGAGCTTTTAGATAGTTTGTTGACCAAGAACTTCCATAGTTATTCAGGTGATATTTTGATAAAAAAAGGGGATGCATTGTGCCTCTAACTAGTGAACTTAGTTACTTGCACTCAAGACTACACTGATGAAGGTAGTGAGAAATTACAATTGAGTAGTTAGGGGTTAACTCTAGAAGCTCATTTATATGAGTTGACCTAAAGAGCTTAACACTAAGATTAGGATGGTTCCCTTTGAAATTGCCACCCATTTTTTTAAAAATTCACATTCACTTCTCATTAATTTGAAAAATACAAGATTTCATTATTACTTGAAGAACCACAATTTGGACCGAATGTTTTTTCAATGAATACCTAGCTAGGTCATTTGGAATGTTCTATTAAGATGTAACATGAATTTTCATACCAAAAGTTTTTTTTGTCAATGAAGTTTTGAATCCAACCTTGGATGACATTTACAATTTAATATTTCATGAATTCAATCCAAGTTGGCAAATATTCATCATCCCCAATTGCATTCTAAATGAAGTTTCCACCAATTGTTTGTGAAAATTTAGTAAAGGTTGAATCCAACATCGGTTGATTCGGTAACCCCATTTATGGATGAGTGAATTGAATTTTACATAAAGCTTTGAATACCAATGAAATGGATGTGTAGCTGGGTTAAACTCTTGGGTGTTCATTTATTTTTTCATTAATTTAAAACTTTATTTAGAGCTTTGGATTATCATAATCCATGATTTTATTATTAAGGAAAATAGATGGTTACATTCATGAGTAAATTAAAAAATAACAAGTCAAAAATCATGTCAAATCATGTTTAAAATTGTATTTTTCTTAGTATATGTCTATGTCGTGCCACTTTAATGGCATGTTAATCATGGCAAGTTGTGTTTGATGAGTAATATGAATGTTCAAAAATCTAAATTGAACCATTGGATCTTTTGATTTTGAGTTTTAATTTGAGCAAAAGACCTTTAGACTTTAAAGTTGAGCAAGTGTTTCATTGAACATTATTAGTTTCACAAAAGGGTCCTTGATTTTTTAATATACAAACCTTTTGATGTTGATTTTTTTTGTAATAATAGGGGACTATTAGATACTCATAAAAAACACTCAAAATATAAGGAATCTACAACTTGATGTTTTTTCAAAAATTGAAATTTTGGGTCTATTTGATTTTCATGAGACCTTTATATATGACATGTAAATCATGTGATGGAATGTAAATGGTGTCTAAAACAAAGTTGTAGTTTATAATACAAAAGATTAAACCTCAAAATAGCTAACATGTTTTGGCATGATTTGAAATTATGATCATCTTTCAAGACGAAACACATAAATTTAATGTAGAATATTACATTTAAAAATGATTATCAAAAAATATGTGATTTATTGGGGATAATCATAGTAAGTAAAAGTAACGATTAACAAAAAATATTTTGTTAAAAATTTCCTTTTTATAGAAAAGTTTTTTTTGGCCAAGGGGAAACAATGTAAACATATTGGTTCATTGATTGATGATTTCATCCTCATGGAAATGATTTTCTAATGGAATTTTTCACCACATGCATTGGTTAAAAGGTCAGTCAATCAAAATCTTTTTTTTTTTCAAAAATTCCAAGAATCAATTTAAAGGGTTTACATGTCCCAATGTGTTGAGCACTGAGTATATAGGCGTTAGATGGGTATCAGCCATGGCATACATTAAGTATGGGTTGATTTGACCAACATGCATTGGCTAAAAAGAAAATTGAGATACTTTACAACTGGGTGAACTTTTTTCTTCCCTTATTTGGGCATGCTTGTGTTTTGTGAAGTCTATGAGATGTAATTGTGGGGTGGGCATCCCAAATTACAAATTTATGTAGGGCATTGGGGCTTAAGGAGAAAAATATGACTCACTCTTGACATTTTGAAAAATCCATAATTTACACATAGTTAAAATTCTTGCAATTATGATTATTATCAAACTATGAATCCTATCATTATCCATTATGCTTTTGGTGAAAAATATTGATAGGCCACTTTAAAGACATCATTACACATGCAACTGACAAAAAGATCCATGTGAAAATTTGAAAATTTCATTGTGAAATGGGCTATAAATGATAAGAAATCACAAAAATCACAAATTAGATAATTTAAAAATCAAAACTTCATGTATAGTTTCAATGAATTTCATTTTTAAAATTTTCATTTTATCTGGGCCTATTTTTTAATTTTTATTTTGACATTATTATGACATACTTTCTAAATTCACATTTTTTTATAATGTATGCATTACAAACAAAAAGTCATAATTTCAAAAGTCCATAATGAATCTATTATTTTCTTTAATTCATATTTTTCAATACGATTAAATTTTATTGCAACATGAATAATTTTAAAAATTGTTGGATATGTTTTTACATTTTTGGGATGCCATTATTATCCTTGTGAATGATGTTGGGTTGGGAATTATAAATCCCAAAGCTCAAACATAAACATTTTTACTCAAGTTTTTGATAAGGGATTCTAACTTGGTGAAAAGCCTTGGAAGGACCTGATGTAGCACAAGGTTGGCCAAGCTCAACCTCAAGGTAAAAAGGTTTAAGCAATGCCCTTTGATATAAGTTAAATTTTTGTTGTACATTAAATTGGCCAACACCCTTTTTCTTTCTAGAGATCCATCCTTGCTGTTTGGTCCCATGTCAAGCATGAATTGAAGGAGTCGAACCAAGTGAGATATAATGAGATAGTGATGTAGCCAATTTTTGGGAATCCCTTAATTCACAATGACAACAACATGCCTTTAGGTCTTAGGTCATGCGCTCTTTAAGGAAAATTATAAAAAAATTTGGGATTTGTGGGAGAAAAACTCCAAATTTTAAGAAGATTTCAAAGAATTATACATGTATTAAAATGTTGCTACCTACTAACAAATCACCTTTTTCATCCCTTGAAACCATGGAAGAAAAATATGCACTTTCACTCTTGGTGATTGGATATGCATTTATCTTAAAAATACTTTTATCCCCCTCTCTTGGGTTTATTGCATCTTTTTAAGGTATTAAATAAATATGTGGTCTATAATGAATTCAAGAGAATTTTGGAGGTTGGCCACTTCATTCAATCCAACTTTCATGATATTCATTTGCCATCCCATAACTTTTCAAGCTTGTGAAGGTGTTAGCTTAAGAGAAGGTGGGCTTCACTTTTAGGTTGCTTTATCCTACCTCAATCCTTGAACCCCCATCTTACATTCGGTCTTTAAACATGAGTTACATTGAAACTTTGCCATGGGACCCAAGAGAATGGCACTAAGCTTGTCACTAAAAAGTAGGGGGCAATGCCCAATGAACAACCACCAGATTGACAACAACAAACTCCTATGAAATTTCAACTAACAAGTTACAACTAATCAGATAATGAACTAAACAGTAGCTATGAAACAAAGGCTATGGAACCTAAAGAATCAGTTTATTCTAGTCTCCTCTTTCCTGAGCCCATTGGTTAGATTGTGGCATTTTGAAACTCTCAACTTGTATCCCTAGCACATAAGTCCCCTTTCACCTTCCCCCTAAGTGTCAAGAAATTTTACAAAGAAACCATAGTAACCCCAATCACCAATTACAAATATGCCCCAACAATCCCCTGGAAGTTCACGCCGCAATGATTCTCTTTAGAGCTCCCATTGAAATGGGTACTCCTTCTTCACCCCAAATCCATATTCAATCCCAAAAATGCATCATCTCTCCTTCCCAACACAAATGCCATAATCCAACCGTTCATAAACCCCTTGGTTGTTCATCATCTTCTTCAATTGTTCCTATTCTATATAACATTTTTCAATCTACACAAAAGAAAGGGAAATGGTGTAGTAGAATTACAATCCCCTCTACTCAACAAACTTCCTGGAATTTTAAGGGATTCTTCTTTCACAAAACTCCATTGTTTAAAAACCCCAACCCTTCTAAGATCACAGACCTAAAACTCACATCAAAAAAACCAGTCCTTCATTCAAATCTGGGAATTTAGTTTTTCATCAGCTGAGAACTTGCTTATATACTGCCATGTTCAAACTCCTTCCATCATTAGCACCACACAATGCAAGATTTCCATTAGATCAATGTTGAGTGTTATCACCACCATCAAGGAAGAAAAACAAACCTCATTACCTATAAACAACAAATCACAACAAAAATAGAAAACACAACAAATGTAGAACGATGGCACCTTCCACATTTCATGATGTTCAACTATTTCTTGTTTTGGCAACTTTCACCAGTCCAAAACCTTAAGGTTTTTCATCCACTAGGTCACTCCTTCATCCAAAATTCCATTTGAACCTTGTTCACACCAACAACACCAGACGTATCTTCAAGTCACATGATCTTCTATTGCATCTCAATTAGGGGATGCTCCTTTCATTAGGTATTGTACAATTTTGGGTTGGTATTAGAAAATAGGTGAGAACTGACTAGGGTTTCAAGTTGGTTTTCACCTTGAATATTTTAGAGTCTCATAGAAGATGATACCTTTTTTGAAACCTATTTAAAAGGTCTCATTAGGTTGATAATTGTTCGTTTGAAACCCTTTCACATTAAAGTCAAGGTATTAAAAATTAATATGGTCAAGGTGTTAAATGTCAGTAGTTAGTAAATTAGTAAATAAGGTTTTTTTTAAATATAAAATTAAGGTTCCATTGCATAGGCATTGCAAAAGGCCGAGGCAAAACCACCCTTAACTTCTTACATTTTTATCTCTCCTCATTTTCTTCATAAATAAAGAAAATGTTTAGTGTGTTTTAGGTGTAGAACTTATTTTCACTTTGTTCATTATTTTAATTTTTCTTACTTTCCTTTCTTGTTGCATTGCCTCCTTGTTGTGTTGTGTTGGTGTCCTTTGGTGCCCCCTTATTGTCCTCTATTGTTGCTTGTTGACATTCCCTTTTTATGCTCTATTGGGGTTTGTCAATGCCCCCCTATTCTTCTTTGTTGGTGCTCGTTGGTACATCTTTGTTGTGCTCTATTGGTATTTGTTGGCGCATCTTTGGTATTTTTTATTGATGTTCATTGGTGTTCATTGATGCCCCCTTGTTACATTCTATTGATGCTCATTGGTGTTCCTTTGCTATGCTTTGTTGGTGCTCATCGACATCCTCTTGTCAGACTCTATTAGTGCTTGTTAGCACCCCCTTTGTTGCACTTTGTTAGTGCTTGTTAGTGCCCTTTTGCTATGCTTTGTTGGTGCTCGTTAGCACATCCTTGTTGTGCCATGTTGGTGTTCATTGACACCTCCTTGTTGTGCTCGTTGATGCCCCCTTGCTATGCTATGTTAATGTTCGTTTGCACCCCTTTAATGTTTTTTGTTGGTGCTCATTGACGCCCCCCTTGTTGTGTTTTATTAGTGTTCATCGATGTCCCCATGTTAGGTATTTCTTTGACCCTTGGTGCTTGTCGTCACCTTTTTGTTGTGCTTTATTGTTGCTTGTCAATGTTTCCTTGTTGTGTTCTATTGGCGTTCTTTGGGATTCTAGATTGGTATTTCCTTCTTGCATTTTTCTTTGCAAATGTGTAGGTGTGAAAATTCTAGTTTTTTCAATTGCACACATCTTTTAGCATTTTTCAATAGCAAGGTATGGTTTTTATTTTTTTTAATGTTGTTATTTTTTTCATTTTCTATTGTTGTAATTCAATTTTAAATGTGTGTTTTCAGTTTTTTTATATTTTAATTCAACATATTTTAGAATAGAATCATAAATATTTGACATAATGTGTATTTTTTCATGTGTAGGACTAGAAACATACTTGCACATAAATTTTCACATTAAACATCTTTTTTCACATCTTTTACCTTTTACCTCAATAATCTTGTAAATCTTGTAAATGCTTAAAGTTACCTTGCATTATTTGTAATTATGTGTAGATTTTTTTTGTAATTGCTTTAGTTGATTATATTTTTTGTTTGATATTTTTTTGGATAGCTTAAATACCAAAATTAAAACCCATAATTGATGGTGAAAATGAAATTGGTTTAAATAAATGGAACATGAAAGATGAAATTATGAATCAACCTTCTTAATTGGCACATTTTTCAAATGATTGTGGATTGTTTTTTCTTATGTTATGAGTGTATGTGTTTTGAACCAGTGTACTAACCATTATTGTATGATGCATTGCAATATGCCATTACCATGTGTTTGATATGCAAGGGAGAAGTTATAAAATCACCTGCCCAAGTTAGTTTGATTGATGATGATATTGGAATTGTTTTTGAATTATCTTTGTTTGCTATCAATATCGAGAAGGAAGTTTGTGTTGTTTTGAAATCATTCCTTTTTGTTTTAAAAAAATATGAAAAAGAAAAATATCATAACATGTTATGTTTAATGCTAGACCCTATATTTAAAAACCTTTGTTTAATATCTTCTTTTATTGATTATGAAAAAGGGGTGAACATTGTTGAAAAATATGATAGACACCCTTATCCTTTAATCATGTAATGACAACATAGAGAGGAGTACTCTTTGTACTAAATAAACCCAAAAGGGGGGGGGGGGGCACAATAAATTGGTAAGGCTTGGGATCATGAGAATTTTTACACTTGCAAAGATTTTTTTTAGTTAATCAATCCCAACAATTTTCACTATTTGACCTGAATCTAGTAGATCATGATGATTAGTCCTCATCCTTCCATGTGAACAACATTTAGTTTGATTTACACCCAAGAAGAACAATTTATGTCCCATTAGTTGCAAATGTGACCAATTTAGTTGCAACCCTATGAATGTACAAAGGTGTATTTTGTGAATTCTAAAAAATATAATTGAGTGTATTAATATTTATAAATGTATATTTTGAATGCATATGAATAACCATATTACATGTGTATTCAAGTAATATTATTAACATAAATGGCCTCAATATTATGGTTACACTAATTAGTGTATATTTTGAATATATTAAAATTTTATGTAAAATATTTACTAAATATATTGTGCCCATATTACAAGTTTATCCAAACCATCTTTTATACTTCTTAAAATTATTACAAATGACATTTTATTATTATTATTATTATTATTATTATAATATATTATATTTTTATATTAATTACATGTAATAAAAAACTAAATTTCAATATTATCTTTCATTAATTTTTTAAAATATTAACAATTTATTACATAATGATCATAATGATGATGATGATAATGATATTGAAATGATAGGACAAATAATTATATAATTATTGAAATAATTACTAAAAGTCTAATATATTATCATATTATTATTAAATTATTTTCAAATGATTAATGTACTTATTAAAACTTGATTTTTCATTTATTAAAATTTTAAAATTATAATAAATCATAATAGATCTAACAAGTGACATAATAACATATAATAATATATAATAAAAAAATAGCTAACCTAGGCAAGCTACAAATTACATTATTATTATTATAAGTATTCAATTATGAAGTATTATTATATTATAATAATTACCAAGAAATATTAATATATAGTTTTAAGTTTCTATATTTCAAATTTATAAATAGTATTAATTAATTATTAATTTTCAATTATTATAATCAATCACTGATATATAATTTTTATTTTCATTTTTATTAGTTTATAATAATTACTGTAGTAGTTAGAATGGAAATCTAATAAATCAATATACAAATGAAAAAATTCTTTTCTAAGGAAAAATATCCTTGTGAAAAATATTTATTGTAATAATTCATAAATAGTTATAATGAATTAAGTAATAATATGAATAATAAAAATAAAATAGTAAATGTTGGTTACCAACTAGCTACAATAATAATTGAATTAATGTTATTTTTATTATTAAATATTTATTATGAATTATAAATTTGAAAATAATTATGGAAATAATTATAATAAAATAGTTAACCTAGGCTAGGTTTTAATTATATTATTAGATTTAAAAAAGTAATATTAAAATTTTATAATCATTAATTATTAATTACTGAATATTTCAGTTATTGTATTAATTTATTTGGTTATGAAATAATAATAAATAAATAAATAAATAATTAGCTAATTATTTCAATATTAGCCAACTACTAGTTAATGGTATTGGTTGATAGATCATTATAGTTCATATATAATTTGATTAAATATTATTACTATTTATCTAGCTAATAAAATAAGTAATATTTAATAAATAATTAATAATTCAGTAATCATAATATATTAATGATTATTACTATAAATAATTAGTTAGTTAGATAGTTTATAAAATGAATTAGTTAATTTTTAGTTTAGTTGTTAATTAATTAATTAACAAGCTTAATAATTTATTTTTCTATATTATATTCATTAAATAATGAGTAATTTTATTAGTTAATTAGTTAGCTAGTTAGTTATCACTTACTTACTTAATTGTATACTTTTCAAGATGAAAATGAAGCCAAAACATATGTGATAAACTTTTTAGTTGCAAGTTGTTTGTGATTAAAAATGTTTTGAAAAGTATTAAACAAGGTGTTTTGTTTTTACATTTTCATATTTAAAAACATGGACATATTGGATGAGCCAATGAAATTAACTTAACCCAAAATAAAATATAAATATTCATGTACTTACATTTAATTACCTACTTCCCTAACTTACCCACCTATTTTTCTACCTACCTACCTACCTAAGTAGGTATTTGGCCTAGGTAAGTAAATAGGTTTTATCTAGATAGGTGTTTAGTCTAGATGGGCAGGTAGGTATATAGGTAGGTAAGTACCTAGTTCAACCTACATATTTTAATATTGATTTAAATTGAATTTGGACAAATTCAATTAATATGCCACGTGGCAAATTTCTATTGCACCACATGTCACAATCTAAACCATCCAAACATAAAAATTAAACATCTTAGATTATTTCAAAATAATAAAAAAATATTTTTAATTATTAAGAGTTGGGACATGTGGCAACACATAATTTGTTCCCATTGTTCACCAAAAAAGTTGCATTGTAGATGCAAACAACAATATGTATCTAACAAGTCAAAGGATGAAGGCGTATTTTGTTGATTTTTTCTTTCATCCAAAATTTGTTGTCATTTGCAATTGGTGTCAACATGATTTGTCTAACGTGACTATTAAAATTTTACTTACAAATGTCACTTGCAACTAAAAATTAGTCGTAGAAACCAGTTACAAAATGGCCATTTTTTACTAATGTCTGGGAGTACATCTAGGTGTCAATTATGCCAAGCTAATGATCACATTACAATGGCCTATCCAAAACATAATGATATGTGGTTCAAATGCGGCAAATGTGGTGGAGGACATAGGGCTGAGAAATGTGGCATAAGGTGTTCATTCTGCAATGGCTTAGGACACTCAGAGGATCATTGTTGGAAGAAGAAAGACATTAAACCTTCTAACTCCATTGCCAACTACCTTGAAGTGTTAGTCAATGATGAAGAAGCCACATTGACAGAACTGAATAGGATTTGTGGTGTTAATCAAATTTGTCATCTAGAAACATGATTCCCAATAGAAGGCTTCTGATGTAGGCTAATGAAGTAAAGGGAATTGCCGAAAAAGTCGAAAACGTTGAGGTAGGAGACAGAACCGGGGAACTAATGCTTGATTTTGGAGCAAAATCAAAAAAAAATTTACATTTCATGAAGGGCTGGATTTCCCTCATCCCCATGGAGACAATCATGAAGGTCCTTGGAGAATTAGAGTATCTTGAAGGATTGGTTAAAATGGCCAGAAGAAAGAAAAATGAAGAGATTGGTAGGAATCAAGTTACAACTGTCAACAATACCCCTACTATCAGAAGGATTTCTGTGAACAAAACTTATTGAGGGAAAACCATGCACTTGCCCATAGAGATCAACAATGGGGCGATTGAGGGACTTGTAGATATTGGCGTGTCTATGTCAGTAATGGCAACTATATAGTATGAGAGCTTGGAATCATGCATTTGGTCTATGATCATGAGACATACAAGATGACATCTAGAACTGTTACCACTACTTTGGGGAGGTTGGATGACATACATGTGCATGTTGGCAATGTGGTTTGTAGTATGGTGTTTTTGATGGTGGATACGGACACATATGATCTCTTATTGGGTTTAAACTTCTTCATGAAGATTGGGGTAGTGGTCGAAGTAGAAAATGTCACCATCCAGGTTAGGCATGGACCTGGGGTTGATGTGGAAATGCTACCTTTGAATGTTGGGAACATTATATAGTATGGGGAGACATGGCCTACCTCTTTAGTGGAACATATAAAGAATTTTGACAAGATGTTCCAGCAACTCCAAATGGAGGACCTACTTGAGAAAGGTTTGTCTTAAAAAGGCAAATGTTCTTTAAAACCAAATTATCCTAATGATGAGGGATCATTTGATGACAACATGATTGAATTTGGGAGTGAAGTTGATGAGGAAGATGCTTAGGTAAGCCTGATCATGCAGGAAACTTATGTGGCACCTAAAGATGATATGAAGGACTAAGGGTTGAACCATCTTCTTCAACATGAATTTGCTAATCAAATTGTGAATTTGATCTTACAAGATCAGAACAATAGGCTGTTGGAGGAATATATAATAGAAGGAGATGATTATGCTTATTGGTTTCAGTGGGCAATTGTTGAAGAATCAAAAAATTTCAATGGATGTTCTATTAATGTGCCTATGTTTAATCTAGTGCATTTGTCGCAACCTTAGCCTTGGGCTCACGAACAAAGCAAGGGCTCGCAAAGGTGTGGGCCAAGAATGAAGCTTGGGAGTCACATTTCATGCACCTAGGAGTGTAGGGAAGTGTGAAGGAATGAACCCGCACACTCCCAAGTGAGCTCCCACTTTGGGAATTGGAGTTCCAAATTTTCAAAGGGCAATTGCAAGGATCAAAATTCATTGGATTGACAAGTTCCTTATACTATCCAAAAGCTCTTAAAATGTAGATGTCTGAAATGGGCTCGCATGACCCATTTGGGCACTTTAAAAATAAGTTATGGCCAAAAGAATGCCTGAGAGTCAAATTGGCAATTTGACTCCCAATCACTAAAAGTCAAGAATCACCATGATTTCCTTGCGTGAAGGTGATGTACCACATACCATTGGAAAGCTCTAGACGAGGCTTACAATGTTGCTTTAGACCTCACCACAATTGGAGGTCTGCACATAAAGTTATGGGCCTCCAAAGTCGCAGGAGTCCTAGTTTTGCAAATTTCAGGACTCTAATTTGAGAGTCCCGGGACAAAATGACATTTGGATGTTAACCCCGTGGCCACACACAAAGAATACTATAAGGGGGAAGGTGGTGACTTCCCCCAAGTCTGAGCCATGGTGAGTCTTGTGAGTTTGTGTTTGCCCGTGGTTTGTCCGTGCACTGAAAGTATTCCAACTATGCATTAACGAACTTGTTGTTTGGTTTGTGTAGGTCCGCATGAATAATTGATCCGCTTGTCATTCGTTATAGTCCCCATCCTGGAGCTCTAGCATGCCCCTCTACCCCGAAGTGCTATGTGTTAGGGAGCGTGCCCCAACTCTTTATCCTTCCGTTGTTTTCACCTTAAACTCACATTTGAGTCCATCAAGGAGCTTGGGAGCGCGTTAGCATTTGAGTCATGAAAGCATGTAGCAGGGTGTTCCATCTGAAGATGAAAGGTGGGATGAAATACAAAGCAAGATAAAGTTTGATTAAACCCCTGGTGAAACAAGGTTAAAGGACTATGGACTTTTTTGGAGGACTTCAAGGATGTTTTTGCTTGGCACAAAGGGGAGTTGGGGTGTTGCACAATAGGGGAACATGCAATTGACACACAAGGCTTTCCCTCATGTTGCACCACACCTGGGAGGTTGTCTTATTGGGAAGAAGTTAAAGTGAACATACAAATTCAGGCTTTGATCAAACTTGGCAAGATGAAAAACAATCACTCTAAATATGCTTGTAGGGTTAGTCTACTTGTTAAGAGGGATGTAGTAGATGGTTTTGTGGTGATTACAGACCGTTGAACATGTAGACTAGAAGGGATTCATTTCCAATGCCTTTAATTGATTATGTTCTCTCTTAGATGGGAAGCAGCCAATGGTTTAATGCATTAGATTTATAATCTAGTTTTTGGCAAATTCGAATGTCGCCAAATGACATTAAAAAGACAGTTATAATCATGAAGTTTGGTTTCTATGACTAGAATGTGATGCCATTTGAACTGAATAATACAACAAGGACGTTCTCCAAAACCATGGTAGAAATGTTTAAGGATTGAACATACCAATTCTTGAAGGTCTTTGTTTATGATGTCAATATACGTAACCAAACATGGGAATAACACCTTACATACTTGAAGGTTGTTCTTACATGATTGCGGGAGGTGAATTTGAAGCGAACCCTCAAGAAATGTTCTTTTGGTGCACAACATATTGTATTTTTGGGACATGTTGTGACTAGACATGGCTCATATCTTGATCCAAAGAAGATACAATTTGTTAAGGATTTTCCAATACCCAGGATTGTAAATAATGTGTGGGGCTTTTTAGGTTTGACAGGATATTACAAGAATTTTATATGGGGATATGTTAAAATTGTTGTGCCATTTTTTGATTTGACCAAGAAGGATTAGAGTTTCCTTAGGACCCCTACTTGTCAAGAAGCTTTTGACACATTCAAGTTCAAGTTGATTAAGGCACCCATCCTTGTAAGACCTAACTTTGAGAAGCCTTTCATACATTTGTGAAAGGGGTAGGGTTAGTTTTATCCTAGAAGCAAAATAAACATGAATGTGTTACTACATATGCAAGTAAGGGTTTCACACCCTCACAAAGAAAGTTCCATCCTATGGAAGGTGAATGCTATGCTTTAATATGGGGGATAATGCATTTTTAACAGTATTTATATTAGGCCTCCTTTGTTGTCAAGACTAACCACAAGCCATTAGAGTGGCTTGCAATAGTATTTGATCCATTTGGCGAGAGAGGCAAGTGGATATCCATGCTCCAAGACTTCAATTTCAAAATTGTCCATAGGACAATAGCTAGGCATGCAAATGTTTGATGCTTTGAGCTACAGTCCAGTTGGTTCACATGATGAGGATGAGGATTTTGGGGTGGAGTTATAAGATGAGAAAAAAAATGTTAGTGTGGCACAAGTTTGGAAATCCACCACCTTGAGTCCACATATCCTTACTATCTCCTAGGATGTTGATGTTGAACTAATGTAGAAGGAAGAACAAGAAGAAATTAATTAGTCTGGGTAATTTGTAGAAGAGAATTATAATATTTTAGCTGAGGTACCTACCCCAAAAAGGAAGGTGAGTAAGATTTTAGCACTAGACACTAATTATTGGGGATTGATTTGTGAGGCCCAATTCTAGTGGATGTTGAAATAAACCCCATTGATGTGAATAATAGTGAGAAGACATTGAAATAGAGGAAACAAGAAAACATATGGACATTTGGAAGGATGAAACTTGCATGACCCTATTGTCTGAGGTATTCTAAAACAAGTGTCAGATGATGCTACTAAAGCAAACTGAGTTAAAAGAAGATTATTGAATTACCACCAGAGAGGAGATACTTTGTTTTTCAAGAATCTGGTGGTGCCGAAGCTTGAAGAAAGAAAGGTGCTGGTTAGAGACATACACGAGGAGATTGAACACTTTAGCAAAGGAAGAACACTGGCTGAGGTTAAGAAGAGGCATGACAAAATTGAAACTATGAGAGCGGTGGTGAAACAATGCCAACGTTGTCAACTTGCTAAAAATTCAGGAAGTATCAGGTTAGGTGTTGAGGAGATGAAGAATATTCCAATCTATGACCTATTTAATAGGGTGACATTGGATATTGCTAAGCCTTTGCTTGAAACTAAAGATGGAAACATGTATGCTCTGGTCACCATTGGCCACTACTGGAAGTGGTGTGAAACAAAGCTTGTCAAGGATCATGATGCTACTACCACCATAAGATTTATGGGAGAAGAAATCATATGTAGATTTGGTGTGCCCAAGTTCATTCTCACTAATAATGGAGGTGAGTAGATGGTTGAATTTGACTTGATGTGTAAGAAATATGGGATCACTCATCATTTCATAGCTCCACAATGGCCTCAATGCAACGAAATGGTGGAAAGGAGATTAAAACCTTAAAGAATGGATTATCTATTGTGTCATCTACTAATTTGGATAATTGGGATCTCCAGTTACCTTAGATTTTATTTGGCTATAGAAGTGGTGTTCAAGCCAGCACTAATTTTTTTCCTTTCATGGTGTTGACTAGAAGAACCCCAAGGCTCACATGTGATAATAACCTTGTTGCATTCAATAATGTGGAAAAGGAAGAGCTCACCTTGGAGGAAATGACACAACTTATGCTGGAGAAGTTCAAACTCATTTCCAATACGCATTCATCTGTGTTGGAGAATGTGGACCAAGCACAAAAGAGAACGTAGAAGCTATGTTGCGCGAAAAGGGAAATAAGAGTTTGTAGGATTTGAAGAAGGAAAAACCATGGTAAAAATGAGAAAACCAGGAAAAAGGAGGGCATTACTTGCTAATTGGGAAGGTCCGTATGCCTTTATGAAATACAAGGATGAGAAGGGTTGTAGAGAATTTGATGACAATAGCCAAGTCTACATCATAAAAAAGATTAATGGGCAAGCAATGGGAACGTGTTAGTCGTGATTTACAAGTGTTCAATTAAGTTCGATCATTTTGAGATCTGTGTGGACACGGATAAACTAAGGAAGGAGGTGTCACATGTGTAACAAAATTTTAACTTTAGGGTTTGGATGTGAATGGGGAAAAGTTTTAAGATTTTAAAGAAAAATGTTTTTTCCTGTTTTCGGTTGGGGTGTTTACACACAACGACAATGGAGACAAGGAAAAAGAGTGATGGAGATGTGGTGGTGTTTATGGCTTTTATGTTTTTGTGTCGTTTTTTTAAATTTGGGATGAGTGAGCTGGAGTGGATATTACTAGACACTAGCTGAATGTGAGGCAAGGGAGCTACCAAGCAATGGGGAGTCGGTGGAATTTTTGTTGTGGAGCTGGAAGAAAGAAGAATAAGAAGGTAGATAAGTGGGGGATAGAGAAGAGAAAAAAAAGGAGGAAGAAGGCTAGATTTTTGGGCTGTAACAGAAGTACTGAGTAATCCACTGCACCATGTACTTCGATAGACAAATTTTTTGTTTAAGAGGTGGATTTGAAGGTTGATGATGAGGGGGATGATGAAGATCTTAGGGGTCTCAATAACAGTTTGTAATCTTCTCAATGTGTGTGTGTCGGGTCGATTTGTGTGTGAATGTTGTTGATTTGCATATCATGAAAGAGCACCCTAATTACTAGAAACTCCAAAAAACAATCACATTGCATCAAATTTTACAAGGTGGATCATGAAAGGGGCATGTGGTTCTTTGTAAAGCTTGTGTAGCAGTCAATGGGGAGTTGAAGTGTGTTGTGTTTTATTTTATTTTATTTTTAAATTTTTTTTTGTGTATTGTCAATTTGAGGGGTGGTGTTATGAATACTGTTTATGCAATCTATTTGGACTCAGGGATTTATATTACAAATTGTAACCTGGTACTTGGGTTCTTCTTAAAGTTTAATGTTGCTTTGGGAGTTTATGTGGTCTAAAGTAATTGAGAAAAGCAGGAAGGCTAGTGGGCTCAAGAGAGAGAGATCGGAGAGATCTGACCCCTTAGAGACCTAAGCCTTTCATTATTTACAATAGCAGGAATTTAGGTGGTTTCTGGCTCGCAGCCAGTGGGTAATTCTGAGATAGCTTCTACCATTTAATATATGTGTTCCTTGTTTTGATTATTGTGTGTCCAAGTTTTGGTGTCACAGATTCTCTGTTGTGTCAAAAAAATTATTTGGATTCCCCTGTGTGAAATCTGCCTGCTAGATTCCCCTCTGTGTCTCATCTTTCCCTGTGGCCAAACAAAATCCCTGCGTTGTGTATTTTAGATGCAATCTGACAGGGTTTTCTGACCACTTTGCCTACAGGGAAACCTCCAAAAGGTTCTTTTGATCGTGGTTTGTCAAGGCTGTGCAGCAAAAGGGTTTGTCAAGATTCTTGGGTTTGGTAGGAGGAACTTTGACAACTAGGTCAAGATGTCAACCTATAGTAGGAAGTACGCTGAGGAGCTCATGGCCACGGCTAAGTACCTTGCGACTCCTGGGAAGGGGCTATTAGCAGCGGATGAGAGCACGTCCCGGGACAATTGGGAAGCGACTGGTCAGCATCAATGTTGAGAATGTGGAGTACAACAGGCAAGCGCTTCGGAAGCTTCTATTCACGGCACCCGATATCGCCCAATACCTCAGTGGCGTCATTCTGTTTAAGGAAACCCTGTACCAGAAGACTCACGATGGTAAGCCGTTTGTGGAGCTGTTGAAGGAGAAAGGAGTGCTACCTGGCATCAAAGTGGACAAAGGCACTGTGGAGATCTATGGAACAAACGGAGAGACGACGACTCGAGGTCATGACAACCTTGGGCAAAGGTGCCAGAAATATTATGATGCTGGTGCTCGGTTTGCTAAATGGAGAGCTGTGCTGAAGATTGGCATTACTGAGCCTTCAGAGCTTGCTACTCAGCTTAATACACAAGGTCTTGCTCGCTATGCCATCATCTGCCAGGAGAGTCTTCATGTCAAAGACTACAACTATTAGGGTTTAGGGTTTACTGGGACTTGAGACTCTTCATGTGAACTTTAGACTTTCTTCTCCAAGACTTCTTGTAGTTTGCTGCAACCAAAGTTGTTACATAACTGGAGATTTTGGTTAAGTGAGGAAATCACCCATGTGCACAAACCACCTGCACACAACCCTAAACTCTAAACCCTGAATATCATTCATACCTTTACTTGTTGCAAGCAAGGTCATCTAGAATAGGACTTCTAGTACATATGGGGGGGTTTAGAATTAGATGCAGTTTTGCAATCCCAAGTGTTGTTTTGCATCCTGTCACTGACCATGATTTTTCCTGGTTTGTCATTTTGTGGGATTCCTGTAGCTTTGTTGAGATGTTTGCTTGCTTATAATATCTTGTCCATCCAGAAGCACCATGTGCTCTGGTTGCAATGTTTCATAAGATGTCCATGTATATGTGGTTAAAGGACTTGTCTTCATTACACCTGGGATTTGTATAGAAAAGTTTTTGGGGATGCCTTTCATTTTTGCAATACACTACGTCAAAAATGTCATTTTATGATTAGTCCTGCACGACTACAAATGGATAAAGCAACTAAAACTGACGTAAACCATGCATCCCAATCAACTACAAATGGCATAAACAACTAGTATAGTCGATAAGGACTTATCATATAATGACATTTCCGACATAGTGATATGAGAACTTGTTGTCCATTGCAGCTGTTTAAATAGTAAATAGTATGATTCTTTCCCTTTAGGAATCAAAATTCACTTCAGACCATTTTGAGAACATACCTCTCTAAAAATTTGACAAATTGGAACTGGTGAAGAATGAACCAACTGCTTGACAGTGGGGAAGAATTTGGCCACCTCAATCTTCAGGAGAGAAATTCACCCAAAGGCTGCAAGCTTTTCAAAACCTGCCTCCCACCCATCATTTGACAACAGAGGTGAGGATTCTCTCCACCTAAACTGTCTTCTGGGTCTTCAGCACCCTGCCAGAAACAATGAGAGAAGCAGGATGC
>Ga0116231_10005981_pt1 | contig 23587 bp, 17 predicted proteins | sample S1TSphgellanicum_2_FD_89695 | JGI IMG/M metagenome (GOLD analysis project Ga0116231, IMG submission 89695) | Host-associated microbial communities from peat moss isolated from Minnesota, USA - S1T2_Fd - Sphagnum magellanicum MG | ecosystem: Host-associated > Plants > Peat moss > Unclassified...
TATAGAGTTATGATATCTTGAAGGATTTTGGTTTCTTTTAGAGGATTTTTTTGAAGATTATAATTTTTTTTATGGTGAAATATTTGAATTTTCTTAATTCTTCTTTTGCCTTAAGATACTTTTTATTGTAAATGGGAAGTACCCCTGGTTTATTAATGGGGCTACTAGCTATTAGCCCAGGCCAAAAATGGTGACAAACAGTTTTAGAGATAGAAATTTCATGCAGCTAATGGGAAGGCTCAGCATGAACTCAAAGTGCATTGTTTTCTTTTCTTTTAAGGTTTGGGGAGGGGGCGGGGGAGGAGGGTTTTTTTCATTTTGCCTTTGTTCCCAACATGTTCCCTTCAAGTTCCCATGAGGTTCCCAATATGTTCCCCAAGGCTGTTCCCCATAGCACCTCATTTTAATCCCACCCATATGTTTTGCCCAAAGTCTTCCGCTTTTCACCTATATAGGTGGGCCAAAGGGGGAGGCACCATTCTTTCCATATAATTTTCTATTTTGGGGAGCCTCCTTAGTTTCAACTTTTTTTTGTGACGGGCCAATCAAATTGGCTCATTGCAAACAAAAAAAAGTTGGACTTGTGAGGTTGGAGCCCAACTAATAATTAATATGAAACAGAATAAATAAGTACCCCTGTTATTAGGAAAAAAGGGCATTAGTGTAGGTAGTCCCAGGCTTGAAAATTGTCAAAGAACCAACAGATTTTCTTGCAATGGGTCAGGGTAGGTTCTTTGATCCATATGCTGATTGTTGTGAGAACCGTGGTTCATGGTCAATATTGGTTCTTCGATTTTCTGAGAACCCTAAGTCATCGGGGTTCTTCATACCCTAACCCTTACCCACTAGTTCTTTCTTTAAAAACCACCCAACACTGGTTCAAACCAAACACAAGGGTTATAAGTTACTAGGTCTTAAAGTGTGTTCCTTGGTTGCAAGTTTGAAAAAAATTAAGTTGGGCTATCAATTAAGAAGGCACATACATAAGGCACTTCAAGAAATTTCTTAGTGTATTTTGGAAGGCACCTTATGAATGTGAATATCCTTCCCGCAAAAGAGGAGAGACATTATGCCTACTCTTTAAGAGTGGGAGTCATCTTATGCCTATATAAGTAAGTGTAAGATTCCTCTCACTTTGAAGAGTAGGTTTAAGATCCCTCTCTCTCTCTCTCCTATGCCTCGCCTCATGATCTAACATGTTTATTTTGTTCATGACTTTTTTTGTTTTTGTGTTCTCACATGTTCTCAATGATGTTCCTCAAGTTCTCAATTTGTGTTCCTTGAGGGTTTTGTCAATAGATCTCTTCATGGCCATGCTATGCCCAAAAAAGTTACATTTGAACTTAGAAACCCCGATTTAGTTTAAGCATGGGATATTTGTAATATTTAGAAATAATTTAAATATCTTTGCATTTTTGGCTCGGACTTGGGTCCTCTCTCTTTGTTTTTCCTTTCCCCTTTTGCCAGGTGCTTTTTTTAATAAAGCTTGCAAGGGTTTCATCACATTTAAGTGGGTTTGGGAATCTTTTATCATGGTACCAAGCAATGTTGTCCAGTTATTGATTTTTAAAATAATTGTTAAGTAATTTTTTTAAATAAAAAAGTTGGTGCCAATTAGCTTAACAGTATCAATATTTTTAAAAATTGGGTTTTAATTAAGTTATCAATATTTGAAAGGCAATAATCATTAGTTATCCATAAGGGTAGGTTATCAAATAACCAATTGAAAACCATCAATTATCCTCCCAATTGTAAGCCTGTTATAAGGGTTTTTAACATATTTTATTTCCATCATAAAAAAATGTTAAGTGTTTTAGGATTGATAACCTACTTGGATGATAACCAAGTCATCTAGGTAGGTTATTAGATTTTGAAATTTTTAATACTCGTTTGTTAGGTTGTTAATCAATTAACAAAAAAATAAAAATCGGTAACCAACTGGTAGATTATTTATAATCAGATTGCTAACCTGGTTGATAACCGGGTCAAAACTCAATAGCTAACCAACATGGGTACCAATGTGGGAGCTGGTTCACACAATATTATGTCGATTGAGGTTAGTGTAACTTGGAGACCTTTATGGGTAATTAACTTGAAAACCCTTTCTACCCATAAACTTATTATATTTGGGATAAAATCTTGACCATCCCTAACTCCATCATAGAGTTTAGTCCATACTATATTAAGACCACGAAGGCAAAAATTATACATTGTAATTCCATCAACAACTAGCCATATATGACAACATCTTGGAAAATCAAAGGTTATATAGCATATCAAATTCCTCTCAAAGGAATTTTTTTCCTTCAATTTGGCGAGGTCGGAAAATTTGCAGTTTTCTTTCTTATAAAGTAGAAATTTGTTATTTGATAACTTATTTGTAACGATATGTAATTTTTAAAAAGTATATGAAAACCACATGGCTATCAATTGGATTTATAAGTAATTTCAAAAAATAATTACATGATTAAAAAGTACATTTTAATACATATGTAAATGAGCAAAATCAAAAGTAACATTTTAATCATACTAGTCAAGTTTTAAATTTTCACATAAGTGTTGTATTCATCATGTGTCCAACGTTTATGTTTGATTTGACCAAATACACAATTTGTGTTAATCATAAAGAATATATTGAATTTTCATGTTAGTCAAAATTGACATAATTAGTCATTTTAAACTAATAAGTTTGACTCTTAGTTTAGTCACAATACTACTGCTATAAAAACCATGATTTTGTTGTAATAATTGTGTTATTTGTTTATCCACATCATGCATCAAACCCTTGCAACATAGAATTGGTAAAAATTCACAATGTTTTGGTAGAGGGTGGAGATACATTGCAATTCAAACAAACCAATTATTTAGGTGAAAATTTTAGCAAGATCATTGGAGACTAAGTGGAGCATGATCAAACATTACATTACCAAATTTGCAAGAAATTATGATGTGTTTGATCTTCGAAAATTTGCAACATTTGTAGATGATAATTTTCAAAAAGCTCTCAAATTATACAAGTTGAAGCACCCGTGACATCAATCATTTATACACTATTTGCTTGATTAAAAATAAAATGTCTTTTTTGGGTGACATGTAGGGAGATCTGAAGAAGTTGTGGTCTAGGAAAATAAATATTTACAACACCTTCTCATAACTTAACAACAAAGAGGTGAAAGTCCCTAAAACTAAAAATTTCACCTCCCACTCACATTCAAAGAGGCCACAAAATTCCAAGTTTGTAAAAAAAATATTAGAATGTGTTGAAACCTAACAAGTTTGTCATCAAAGCCAAAGTTCATACAATAATGAACATGACAACAACCTTAAAAATAGTTATTTATCTTTGACAACCAAACTATTCACAATGCTGGAGGAACACCTTATCTCGAATGGGGGAAAATAATACTTCAAACTCGAAAGTGTGGAAATTTGGAGATGTTTTGAATGTACCTCAAAATGATTATAGTCAAATTTGTTTGAGGCACATGAAAATCTTATTCATATTGCAAACAATAGAACTATGAGGTTCTAACATACATAAGAGTATACCATAAATTTGGCAAGCTAGATTTTTTTAAAGCAAACTTAGAAAAATGATGTTTTTATGGGATTGACAACAAGCAAGTAAGCAAAATGTTGAACAATAATTCCTTATTTTAGTGTTAGCAATTGCCTTTCAATGCCCAATGATGGTTAATGAGATCATTTTTCAAATTAGAAATAACTTTTGGTTTTCCATTTGTTCAATGCCTTCCATGTACATTAGTAATGACAACCCATGCTCAAATTGAATGCCAACATGCAACTCAAAGGATAACTCCAAATTCATATCATGTTCATTATTTTAAAATTTAAATTGTGTAATACATTGCACATGTCATAAGAAGGCCAAGATCCATTATTTGCATGAATTAATAATTGTTAGATGAAAACTTCATGGAAAACATTGAAACAATTATCCACATATTTGTTACTTTCTTCATATGCTTAAGCAAAGTGTTAATATTTCTTTTCTTAAGGGCTCATAAATCTTTTGTACAAAAACCAATGAAAAAGATGTATATCATCCACCAACAAGTAATAATAAGCATAGATTTACAATTGACTTTGAAATTGAAATATGAATTTTGGTTGGATTTTTTCTTTTTCTTGGAATATTCAACCAAGTAGGGTTTTGTTATTATTACTATTATTTTCATGTCACACAAGGTATCAAATAATTGGAGTCTGGAAAATAATGGATCCACTTGGTCTCAATTTTCACATTTAAATAATACCCCCATTTACCAACTTCCTTGGATATTATTTTCGTAGTACATGCCTATTATGCATAAGGGTCATTCCTGGAATATTAAGCTTGAGAATCACCTATTACCCATGCATTATGCAATAGGGTCAAAATTTCAAAATACTTCACATGAGAACCACCTATTATGATGTCAAGACCTAGGTTTTAGGGTTTAATTAAATTTTTGAGGCCATGATTCCTAATTATGTGTTTTCAACATGCATAGATTTACTCCAATAATATTTTTTATTTGGAACTCATAAATCATGTTCCCATTGTTTATAAATCAAGGTCTGGCAATATGAGCATGGCAAATCTAGGTCCCCTATAATCAGTCACTTATTATTTGAATTTTTGAAAAATGTTATTAGTTATTTTGATTAATTAATGAACTAATTATATGAATTAAAAAAATTATAATTCATACAAATTTATTATCAGTTTAATTAATTGGTTCATAGTAATTAATTAAATTTCACATTAATTAATAACTCATTAATAATAAATTATTGAAAAATAACTCAGTATTACATATTAAATATTAATTTGGGTAGAAAACATCAAGGTATAAATAAGCATATCCATATGTACACCAAAATGAACTTTCAAGATCCTATAAACATTGCTTTTAGTTTCACATCTAAATCAAATATGTCTATCCAAATAATTATTTAGTTAATGAATTTAGATCATTAATTAATTTATAATTATTTATAAATTAATAATCATCCTAAATTATCAATCTAATTAATTATGAAGTATCCCCAACTTGGATAAATTTTTATTTGATTATAAATAAATAATTAGTTTGTTATTTAATGTAAAATTAATTATATGAATTGCATTTTTTATTCATAATGATATACAATTATTTGGTAAAATCGATAAGTTCATAAATAGTAAGTGTATTAAACATAATTAATATCTAACAATCAAATGTTTGAAACACTATTTTTTCATAAAACATTAGACATGAATATGTTTATTTATTAAGTTATAAGCAATTGCGCTATAATCATAACATAATTCAACTTTAGTACTTTAGTAGTGACACATTAGTGGCCTTATTAATTGTATCAATGGTAGTCATAATTGAGAACTAGTTGCAAATGTATCCAACAATGGGAGATGGAAATGTGAACACATAACATGATCACATGTATGTATATTGTATATTGGTTGCAACATAGTTGCTGGTTTAGTGGCACATTTACAATAGTTCTAAAATAGTTTCCACATGCAATTACAATGCAACTCTTGAAAAAATCAAACATGGTTAACTATATATGTATGTACAATGTGTAAAAATTATTATATAAAATACCCATTTTCAACTCACTTGAATTATAATATAACTAATTGATTTTTTGAGGTGGCAATTTATTTTCTAATACCCCATATTTCTTCGGGATAGTTACACAATTGTTGTATATGAATTGTTTTTTTAATTTTAGTTGCAGGGTAGTGTGGTTTCAACAAACATGATTTCTCATAGTGGTTGTCAAACAATGGTCTTTTGCAACATGAAGTCCTCAACTCCAAACTACAAATTGATTTTTGACAACACATTTTGTAATTTGTTGGCCACATAATTTTCCCCATTTTAAAAAATTTCTCCAGGCTTAGGCTACATTAACTACCTCACATTATTTTGACCAATTTTCATACCTTATTGCCTTACAAGTGAAATTTTTTTATGGTGGATAATTTTGAATCCTTCATCATCTGTTGTTTCAACCATGTTTTTTCTTAACTAAGTTAAATCAAATTTGTAGATGTTGCCCAAGTTTGTAGACTTGCCTTGCGGATGAATTTGCTCTAATTCCAATTCATGAATGATGTTTCCACTCCTAAAGCTTATGATAGATTTTGAAGGGTTGTGGGTCTGAATACACATAAAGGAACCAACAAGATTACTTTATAAAAGGATTGTGAGTCCTTTTTAGTCCTTTTTTGACATATGAAATTTTTTTTGAATGAAATATTTTGCAACTTGTTATTAAAAATACATATAGTTGCCCCAATAGATCACATGTTTTGTGTTAATCATTGTTGGATAAATATGAGTTTTTCAAAGTGTGTAAATTTTGCCAAATTTTGTGTTTCATCTTCAAATATTATTATAATTTTAAGTCATACCAAAATATGTTAATTACTTTAGGATTTTTTTTTTAATATCATAAACTACAACTTTGTTTCGTATGTCATCACATTACACCTTATTTACATGTGGTAAAAAACTTTTGAAATTTGAAAATTTTGAAAAATACTATTTAAAAAAAATTTAATTCCATATCTTTTAAATTGTGAGTGCTTTTAAAACTTGGGTAGTTACTATCATCTAATTTTTTTTACCATCAAAATTGTGTTATTACAAGAGTCTTTTCCCTAGTTTTTTGTAAAACTAACCATAATCTAACACAATACATATTCAAGTTCAAATGTCCTTTTGTAAAACCAAAACCCAAAATTAAATTTAATGAATTTCTAATTTGAATTCCTCAACATTCATATTAGTAATTTAACATAACTTTTAAATGTCAAGAAAAAAAAACATGTAAAAAAATTCATAGTTTTCACCATTATCTGACATGGTTTTTGGCTCCAATTTCTATATTCACACCTTTGTGGCACCTTGTTAGATTTAAATAGTCCTTGACCTTGTGGTCTAATGACATACATAATCAACAACGCACTATGTGGTGATCATAGATAATCACCACCTCAACATCAAGGCCGTCAAGTCCCGCAATCAATAGCTTATTTATTCACCCTTTGCCAAGTTCCAACACCACATAAAACCTTGGGTGATTTTGAGCACAAGACTTGTGAAGATCTACATCAAGCATTTTTCCAACATAGTTAACAATTTTGTCCTCCATGGTCCTATATTCTATTGGAAACATATTTAGGGTTATACGAGTAAATAGTTTGAAGCCCATTAGGTGGTCTAAATTGAAGGCTTGAACCTATTGATAGATTGCATATCACCATGGTAACTTATGTGGGGTGAGTGCCAAGATTGCCCCGTTAATCTTAGGGGTTTCAACATTAATAAAAATAAATCCTGTCTTAACATCCATCTTGAACATTATTTGCCCCAAGTTTTTTTTTGTTGTAAGAGAATTGAGAATTCATAGCCAAAAAGCAAGGTTGCCATTTGCGATTTTACCTCCAATGAAACTTGCTATGATAATATGTGCCTTGTGATAGTTAATTTCTGCTTTAAATGCGTCCAAGTCCAATGTTGCATGTGGCATAGACTCTAGTTGGGGGGAAGGTTTCACCACCGGTTGATTTGAAAGGGTTGATATGCTTTCCATTAAATTCCCACAAACCCAAACTTCACCCATAATGACATTTTCCATAATGGTGTCAATGTTGGAACCTTGATTTGCAAACCCATTTATAATTGATGGGATGAGGTGAGACTCTTTCATAGGTGGTGGAATTATTTAATTTTTGTCTTTGAAGGAATTAGGTCTTGCATATCTTTTGAATATTCCTTCAAAGGATTCAACTAGAAGAGCGAAGAACATTATTTGGCCATTAAGGTGGTGAAATGGGACCAAAGACCACTACACCTTGAGGGGAAATAAAGAGACAAAAATGAAAAATTAAACTACAAGCAACTTGCAAACCTAAGAAGCGATGGGTGTTTGAAAAAAATAACTAGATCTTTTTCACATTCTCACTTTCCTATTCCGAATGCACCACAAATTATTAACTTTGGGGCAACCATTTAGACCTATTCATTATAGCTTAGCATAGTCCATAAATGCCTCCCAAACAAGACTTTGCAACTTCTCTCGGTGCTAACAAAATCATTGCATTCAATCCAAATGAACCAAAGGGTAATACCTCTTAGTTGGGCCCACATTGCATGGAACTTGTGAACCCTTTTGGGGAGTCTATTGTCAAAGATGCATTGCTCCCATGAAGGGAGCTTCCATGTGGTAAACACAAATTCTATTCAAAATTGCTTTTTACTTACTAATAAAATAATACAAATTATATTTCAAAAGTACTTACCACATACACAATCTATAGTTTTATTCATTTTAATTCTTCTATAAACTATATTCACACATTTTTCTTATTATGATTATTGTTTCCTTATTTCTCAAATTTTATATTATTTTTAATAATAAAAATTTATGATTAGAGTTCCGTGATTCATTTAGAAAACACAACAATTTTAAAATAGATTCATTATTTCCTCATCAATATTCTATTACTCTTTTTACTCATAATTCAACATGTCAAACATTTATAATATAAAGTGTAGAAATCCAAAATGAAAAATAAGAAAATTTATTGTTCACATCCCAACAAAACTCTAAACTACATATTGTGTTTCTAATCTATTCTCTAGCAATTATTTAAGTTTTTTATGTGTAAAAAACAATCTCCCAATCCTTATCAAAGTCCAAAATTACATCTAGAGTATTTTTCCTTCAAAAGTAATATGAACATCAAATTTATGAAATGTCTTCATCCTATCCAACCACTCAACCATTTTCATCCTACTTTATTGAATCTTTACCATTCACCTAGTAACACCATAGCTTGAATTGTGGTCTTGAGGTTGTTCAAGGGTACTTCAACAATTACAATTGCATTTGACAATGGTAAAGGCCCATTTCCACACTTTTTGCACTTGCGAGCACTTATAGAAGCAATGGAAAATCATCTTATACACACCCATACAAGACCACTCACATGCTTTAGATATGTTTGTGTTGGGGAATGTTCGCCAATTGTTAACTACCACTATTCTATGCCACGTCGCCCAAATGAATCCAGATTCTTTTTTTGCTTGCTCTTGGTGCCATACTTGCTTCCACCCTAACTTTTTTTTGTTGGTGGGACTATTTCTCCATTTTTCTTGCACACTTTTTTCTAGGGGTTCACATGGCTTCACCCATTAGAGCAACCATTTTTGGAACTATAGTTTAGCAATTTCACAGTTCCATCCCACCTATTAACATCAAATTGCAATTCCAAATTTTTAGCAAGCTTTGTAAACTCCAAAAAAAAATTTTAAGGTTGTAAACAATTAAATAATATAAAGGCTACAACATTGATTCAATGTGGGATACCAAAGGTAGTTTGGATAACACAACAATAACCAAATTGGTTTGATGTGGCATATAGTGCACACCAATAAAAAAAAGGACCAACTATAGGTTTTTGCTTTTAGTCCCACCTTGAACCATGTCGCAAATTTCCAATATTATGAAAAATTCAATAGAATCCATGTAAAAATCATTAAAAATATGTTTGTGCAAAATCTCTAGGTTTCAAAACTATATATATATAAATGATGTGTTTTTTTTACTTGTGATGTTTTGATGTGAAGTACGTAAAATTTACATTTTAACTAAATTTGTGTAATTATCGTGATGTAATTCTAGATAAAATTGTGATTTTTATGTGTTGAACATGAACATTCACATATGTCATTCAAAAAATGTCTCATCCATTTGAATATTTGAGATATGGAATATGTACAAATATCATTTATATTAACCATAACACAAAATTCATGCAATTTTTATGAATTGTGATGTAAACTTTTCATTGAAAACTCCTCCATATTTAACAATGGACTTCAAAAGGATTCTAGTAACATTATCTATATAACACCCACTTGCACAAGTTCTTTAATGTTAGTAAAATTGGAATTCAACATTAATCTTTCATGATATTAACATGGACATTGATCCATTGTTGGTTGTCCATTGTAATGACCCCATCTACATTCCCTAAGAAAAAATTAACCCTTTGCACTATAACACTATAATTAAAAATTTAATACCATGGATTATTTTAACCATTTTGTAGTCACTACCATCTATCTAATGTTTTTAAAGGTTTTTTAAAAGTTTCAAAATGAAAAACAACTCCCTAATTGTTTCAAATTTAGACATTGGGGTACCATGGCTTCAAAGGTGGAAAATGGTGGTGAATTAAACCATTGTTTTTGAAAATCCAAGATGAACATTAAATTGCATCAAAGATTTTTTCAATATGTTTTCCAACTAAAATCCTCTTATTTTTGGCATGTGTAAGTTGTTAAAATACTAGTTCCCAATAATAATGCCAACAAAAATAACAATCGTGCTTTTTGCTCAACATGCTTCTTCAAAATATTTAACTTTGATAACAAAGTTTCTCCTTTTCCTCCATAGGTGTACAAACCATGCATTTCACTTGATAGAACAAACAATAATCCCTTATAACAAATTTGGCACAAGGAAATTCAGTTGACCAAAAAATTTGAAAAAACCCAAACCTTGATAGAATATCTTTTTGATTTGTTGGAAAAAAAATTTTGTGCACTAAAGCAACAAGACTTAGAAACAACCGGTAGTTTAAAAAAATGAAATGCACTTTCACTATACAAGAAGAGCTTGAAGTGAAATTTTTTAGGACTTTCAATGGTGCCATAACAAGCTTCATAAATAAAAAGCAATTATACACAAATTAGATGAAATTGAACTAAACATGGGTAAACTTAACATAATTGTGATTCTTACAAACCCGAACAACACAAAGTTTAAGATGCCAAACAAAAAAAAAAGAAGGGAAAAATATCACCCTTTTAATTTTGGGGTGGAATTTGCATGAATCCTTTTATATGTAGATCAATGTTGAAACTTTTGAAGTTTTTTAGTGTTATCAACAATGCAATAAACTCCCGCTACTTCCCCCATAATTGATATGGGCAAATGTTGTAAAGACAAAATTTTGCCACTGGACTTTGAATGATTTGAAGATCGACTTGTGAAAAAACCACAAATGTTTTCTTTTTTCGCTTTCAAATTTTATATTAATGGGGCAATGATGAGAGTCTCCAAGTGATCTAGGCCATGGCTCAAATTTTTTTAATTTGATGTTTAATTGTAAGGCACATTGTCCTAGATGGGATTCTCAATTTCCTTTGTGTGTTATTGGTTGTCAAACTTAGCTAGAATTCGCACATCTCCTCAATTAGAACAATACTATCTTGACTCTTTTGATAAAGCTTGGGGAGGGCAATTCCTTCTCAACAATAAGGACTATCTTGATGTTAGGTGGTCATACCGCTCACCCAAAATGGGTAAGTTACTTGAATGTCTGGTTGGCATGTGATTCCTCTCCCCTTGGCTGTGTGTTTGCCGGCTGCAACCATCTATTACCACCATTTTCTAGCTTTCAAAACACAAGGCAATTGGGACTTGAAAGCAAAACCACCTGCTAGCTATTAGTTTTTGGGGACCAGAAGTTCATTAAGCAATCTAGCTTGCTAGATGGTTATGATTTGGTGATGTACCCTAATTGATAGTCATAGATTGGCAATGCCCTTAATCCTTATTGCGTTATAGAGGTGAAACCCTCAAGCCATGAAGGCACTATTGGCAATGAAGAGTAATGTAGACAACCGGATTAGACTGACGATGGAGGGAGACAAGTAGTTTGCCCTCTGGTGAACAAGGTGGGTGTGTGGGGCTGTTTGGGGCTATACATCACCAGAAAAAGAGGCCTTGGCGTAGACTCATTGTGTTTCAGAGATATCCTGGGTCTGTGGGCCTTATTACCTCTTGCGAAGCACAAGGGGAGGTCACCATAAGCCTTTACATGTTAGATTGGGGGCAACAGGAGTGAGAGGCACCTTATACCTGAGGAAGCATTAGTAGAGTATGTAAGGTGCTGAGTCTAAAAAACAGTAAGGAGTTTATCCATATTTGTTGGCCTTCATATTGAAACCCTTCCTCTGTTCATGTATCTGGGATTTCTGAAAGCAAACTGCTGGGCTACCAAAGCTCACCAGCCTCCCCACGATCACAACAATCTCACTGCTATACGCTTAACTAAAGAGACCGCCATCTAAAACTGAATGATGAACACGTAATGCTTCGATGATTATTCACGCAACTATCACCTAGAGATTCTGCCTGATTATTATGATTCATAATTGTCACTCAGGAGAGATTCCGCTCAAGTTTCTTATAGTCAACTGTTCTTTCAAATATATAGCAAATAGTTTATAAAGTTTGTAATGATGTGGTAGAACCTCTCACCTCTCGCGTGTGCCCATAACCACAAAGATTACATGACCCAGCACCCCCACCAGTGCATCATCCATTAGAAACCCATTATGTTTCAATTACCAAGGGTTCCATCTAAGGAACTTCTCATGTTAAAACCCTCTTATTACCCCCCTCACATTAACCTAAACCCTAAACTAACTGCATGAGAAGGCAAGTACGATAAGTAAGTAGGTAGAGAATGTAAGTGGTTATTATGTAGTTATGTGATTAAGTAATGCCCTTGGTTGCTACTAAAGTAGGTAGATGCATATGGATATGGTTAGTACCACTGTTGGTCAGCTATTACTTTTTTTTAATTTTTTTTTCCCCCCATAGTGGACCAGGTAGGTCATTTTATAATATTAAATCACAAGAGGGTATCAATATCTAAAATCAAAACCTATTAATTATCAATGTCATTCTCAAAATAATATCTATCATTATTAATTTACTCAGGTTGGTTTTCAAATACCCACCTTGAAAATCCTCAGTTATGCTACCCAGGTTGGGTAGGTTACAATGTGTATATATATATATATATATATATATATAAAATTGTGTGTTTTTTTTTCTTTTTGATAAACATGTATGGAGATTTTAATAACCTACCCGGATGATTGGAATTTCTCCCACCCCTGGTTCACTCGCCCAGGTCCTCTCTCACAATTGCCAAATGGCACTCACAATGGCAAGGACCATTTACATGAATGCAGAGAGATCTCTGCAAGGCCAAAAGAAAGAAAAGTTTCCCTCCCATAGGGTATTATAGAGGGAAGAAAAAATTTCAGCTTGTCTTTTCTTGTGGGACCTCCAGGAGGCAGCAGCAGAGTGAAGGGAAGAAAAAATTTCAGCTTGTATTTTCTTGTGGGACCTCCAGGAGGCAGCAGCAGAGTGAAGTGGTGGTGCTTGTAGCAAGCGAGAGCAAAGTCTGAGAGAAAAACGAATGACGTCAAGTCAGCAAAGAAGAAGCAGCAGCAGTTGATGATTGGATTCTGATTTTCTGGAAGCGTTCTTTCATAAAACAAATTGTTGTGTATGCAACCGAAAAAAACAAAACTACTAAAAAGTTGGAATGAAAAAGAGAAATCAGTCCGAGTAAGTCGCTCCAGGACAACAAAATTTCTGAATTGATTGTGGGATACTTATTACTAATTATGATGTGCAGAACGCGCATCCAACCAGCTTTAGTCCGTCGTCGTCATTAACGAGAGCAAAACGAATGGGAATGGGGTGCGCGGGGGTTTGTCGCGATCATAATAACTTCGTGCAGTTTGTGCATCTTCCCCCCTGGGCCACACTTCATCAATGTGCACCTTGTAATAACTGTCTGTAACTGTAATCATAGCAACCTGATGGAAAGAGATCCTAAGGACCGGACATATTTCACACTCCCAATGTAACTGTGATCACAGAAATGGAAAGAAACCCTAATAAGTGCACACATTTCACACCCCCATGTAACCGTGATCACAACAGCCTAATGGAAAGAGACCCTAATAAATACACATATTTCACACCCCAATATAACTGTGATCACAGCAGCCTCTAGTGGAAAGAGACCCAAAGAAGGTACATATTCCACACCCCCATCGCCATCTCTCTCCCTCGGTCTGTCAGATCCGTTGTAATTCACTCCTGTCCCTGTGCTCGTCTTGGTCGAGTTTTTGCTGTTCTGGAATCTGGAACTCCTCTTCTGGGAATTCATTGCAATGCGTTGCAGTGGTGAGCAGAAACAGCAGCAGCAGAAAACAACCATCATGGTCAATCGATCTACTGATCGCATTCCCTGCAAGTTCATGGACTTGGAGAGTTGCTGCGCTGATGATCGAGAGGATCAAACTGTGGTGTCTGAGTTTTTCGGGAGTTTGTTGCGAGGTCGTAGTATGCTTCCTTATTTCATGTTGGTGGCGTTTGAAGCTTGCGGCATTCTGCGCTACTCGTTGCTTCTTTTGTTCTCCCCAGTGTACTACTTTCTGAATTACTGTGTGTCGGAGTCTTCCGCAATCAGGTTGCTGGTCTTTCTCACTTTCGCGGGACTTAAAGTCAGAAAGATAGAATCCGTGGCACGCGCGACTCTGCCCAAGTTCTTCTCTGAAGATGTCCACCCGGTTGCATGGCGAGTGTTTTCCTCGTTCGGTACACGGTACATGCTCACCGCGGCACCACGCATCATGGTGGAATGCTTTGCAAGAGAGTTCCTGGACGTTGATGCAGTGATCGGGACCGAGATTCAAGTCACCAAGAGCGGGCGAGCTACCGGATTAGTCAAAGCTCCTGGACTTCTGCAGCGCATTGTGAAACGTGATGCACTCAAGGCCGCATGGAAGGGCGAGAATGCACCGGATGTCGGCCTTGGAGTTGGCAACGACGACTATGCATTCCTAGCTCTTTGCAGGGTTCTCAGCTTTCCTACATTTTCTCTACAATCTTGTCTCAAAATGCAGCGATAATTGTCCATGCAAACAATGGTCTCGCAGCATCTCGGGGGCAAGGGATGGGTACTGACGAATGGGTCCTCGTTGTTTGGTCCAGGAAGGCTACGTCGTCCCTGCAAACACAACAGAGATGGAGCCGCCACTGAGAAAAGAGAAGCTCGCCAAAACAATAGTCTTCTACGACGGACGTCTTGTGCAACGACCCACTCCTTTTCTCGCTCTCATCACTCTCCTTTGGATGCCTGTGGGCTTTATCCTCGCCATCTTACGCATAGCTGCAGGTGCACTTCCGATGAGTTGGGGGTATTTTCTCGTCACTTCGCTTGGCGTCAGAGTGGTGATCAAGGGGAAACCTCCCGCTTCCGTGCAAGACAAGAATGGTACGAAGCTCGGAGTACTGTTCGTTTGTTCTCACAGATCTTTACTGGATCCTATTTTTCTTTCAGTCGCTTTGGGTCGGCGTATCACGGCGGTTACGTACTCCATTTCTCGTCTCTCTGAGGTGCTTTCCCCCATCAAAACTGTGGCACTTACCCGCAACAGAGATCAGGATGCCGCCAACATTCGCAAGCTTTTGGCGGAAGGAGATTTGGCGATCTGTCCTGAAGGAACCACTTGCCGTGAGCCTTTCCTTCTACGGTTCTCTTCCCTCTTCGCGGAGCTGACAGACCAAATCACCCCAGTTGCCGTGAACAACAGTATGTCTATGTTTCATGGCACTACTGCTACCGGATGGAAATGCATGGATCCTTTCTTCTTCCTCATGAACCCTAGGCCTGTCTATGAGGTCACCTTCCTCAACCAACTGCCCCAAGAGCTTACATGTGCAGCTGGAAAATCGCCACATGAGGTAGCAAATTATACTCAGAGAATTCTTGCTGCGACTCTGGGCTTTCAATGCACTAATTTTACTCGCAAAGACAAGTACCGCATGCTTGCTGGCAATGATGGAAGCATTCCTGTGAAATCTTCAGCTTGAATTGCTACTGCAACAACAATAAACTCTACTTCTCCTGGAACTCCTGCAGCAGCTAAAAGAGATCAATTCTAGCTTCAAATGTTTTGATTCCTTTGATCACCACTGACCAGATGATGCTCACAATAATGGCACATGGTAATGGAGACATACATGCGCAACATTCATTGGGTTGTTGATGATTCACATTGTGAAAGATAATTTCTGCTGTAGAAATTTGGGTTGATTTTGTTAAGTCTAGAACTTCTTGTTGATGATTCACATTGCTGAGTACAATTTCTGATGTAGAAATTTGAGTTGGTTATGCAAAGTCTAGGACTTGAGGTTAACTCAAACTTCTACATCCTCACCTACCTGCAGGTGGAAGCTGGTTGCAAAGATTGTTGACTTTCAGTCTTGACCTTTTCGTTGGATGTTCTTCCTAGTTGGTTGTAATATATATGAATATATTAGTCTGTTGCAGACAGACTGGTAGACTTCAATGGAAAGACTCTGGCTCAGATATGCAGCTTTTGTGCAATAAAGAGGGTAGAAGTTTTCAAGTTCATGCATTTATTGATCATGTACTTTGCAGAATGTTCAGAGATTCTATATCTTTTGCATTTTGTGATACTTCTATATGCAACATTAACAAAGCCCACAGAAGTTGTAATGCTGCTCTGAAATTTGCAAAGATGTGAAGAAGATGAATGAAGAATTTTTCTGTCAAGTATTGTAATAAGTGACTCAACTCCATGATGACAAGGAAATAGTGATGGGATGAAAATAAGCACTAAAAAACTGTGATGGCTGCGCTGAGATTGCAAGAAATTGTGAAGTGCTTTGGAACTCATACTTGGGAGGTGGGGATAGTTCCTTTGCTGTTGATGATTAAAGGGTCCTGACAGAACTTGCAGTGGTGCAATGAGATTACAAAGATTTGAATGGTGCTTTGAGACTACAAAGGTTGCGAAGGTCTTTTGCAGTGGTACTCTGACTGGTGCTCTGAGATTACAAAGATGTGAAGGCTTCTTGCAATGGTGCTCTGAATGGCACTCTGAGATTACAAAGATGTGAAGGGTGTTTGAAGGATTGTGTTTCAGAGATGCTGATATCTCCTGGGCTGCTGCCCTGTGATTCTGAATGTGGTGGGGTCCTGCACACATGGTTGAAGTCTGCAGGAAGGATGTTTTGGATGTTTTTGGGTCCTCTTTTTTGATCTCGCAATCTGATTCTGAATGTGGGTCCTCAATACAAATTCTCTCAGGAGACTAGACTTTTAGTGGAAACCATAACAGCTACTGAGGAAACACTTGTGGTCCATGGACTTCACTTTGCGGTATGTCCATTGCTCAACACTTATGATGCACTTGTCCTATCAATGCAGACAAATGACCAATATGTGGATATCTTTCCTTCCAGGATCTTTTTGGTCACAGATGTTTTTTTGTTTGTTCCAACTTCTATTGCTCCTCTAAAGTCTTCATAATGTGTGCTACTTTATACCCATTTGCTTCAATTCTCTTCAGTTGACAAAATGGTCAACTGTGCCACAGTAATTGAAGTCACATTTTACGGATAACATACAAAAAATCATGCTAATCACACTGGGGAGCAGTCAATGGAGTACCCAGCAGTCAATGAAACCCTAAATGTTTCATGACTTGTAATAAATTCTGCCATTACTAATGAATTTAAACTCTTCCAGGGAGTAATGTCAGAGTACTACAGCATCTGTTTTTTTGTGCAAGCAGAATTCAGTGTTTTTTTTTCCAGAATTTTTGTTTGTTGCCAAAGTGGCAATCATCCCTGCGAATATCTAGTCAAATCTGGCTATAAACCAGAAGTAAAGTACAAGTCTTCAATCATCCTGTTACATTTCTGTCTACACATTGAAAACCAAACAGATGAATCTGATGATTTTAACCTTTTTTTTCCTTCGCTTGTGGAGACTGATAACCTAAAATATCACTTCTTTTTGAAGTTTGAATTTTGTTTTTCAGCAACATTTCCCCAGTAAAGAAAAGGCTGCTGGAATTTTGCTGTAATCCATGCACAACACATTTTTCTTTCTATCTCTACTTTTGGTTCGCTTATTAACCCTAAACACCTATATGGCTTTTCAAAGAAACTTCAAAGGGGTCTGGAGTCTGGACAGATACCTGTCCACTTGGCTCACAAAAGGTTGATTACAAAAGCGTTTGGAGTAGGAAGGTGTTTGTATATATAAAATGCACCAATTCTGTATGTAGACTCTGTCAAACTTGAACTTCTAACATCATCTACAGCCAAATGTGAGTGCGGGCAGTCCTCAGCTGTTTCCTCAGAATATCCCTGTGAGCCTTCCAGCCTTCACTTGGACTTCCTGTTTTTTGTATCTCATTTTCTGTGATCATATAAAGCTCCCTATTTATTATTTTACCAGGCCTTTCAGTGTTATCCATCTATGAGCTCCTGAGTGGTTCAGAAATCTGGGTGTCACAGTTGGTGGTCAGTGAAACTCTCTGGCAATGGCTTCATCCTTCCAGAGAATCCAGATGATTGTCATCGATTAACTCCCTGTCTTTGTCCCTACTTCATGATTTTACTCTGTTAATAGACCCAGACATCTCAGCATCAAGTCCTGACTTGTCTGCACATGATGACTTTCATGGTCTCAACTTCAATGTTCACTTCCTCTGGATTTTATCAATTTTTGATGCTACCACCAGGCACTTTCATAACATGGGAACCCAGTCACCTGGCATACCGTCCAGCACCATGACCTGAGCCTGCCAAAGTCAATCAAGTAACAAACAACAACCAGCAGGTGAAAGTAAGAAAACTTGCCCAACTGCCTGTGACATTTGCAAACTCAGTGAAGCACCTTTGAGACATGTACAAGGAATAGTTCAAGTTCCTGCTCCTAAAAGTTGCAATGCCATGTAAAACTGATTTTAAACAAAGCCATCACTTGATGCAGGTGGGCATGTTCTTCCTTTAGATGTTTGCTGACTGTCTCAGAGGGTTGTGCATTTAATCTAAATTCATGCACGGGAGGATGTTGTCCAAGTGTTCTAGAATCCATCACAGTATCTTATTTCAAAACTGAAAACAGACAGAATGTACATACTTTGGAATTTCTGGTTATGCTCAGCAATCCGCATCAGTCGACGCTGTTGCAGCAGCTCTTTTTTTTTCTGTGCACTCTCTTGTGCTCTCTTATCTAGCTCCTCCTGTTGCCTGAGACGCAGTGCTGCAACATCCTCTGGCTTCTCCACAATAAACAACATCACCTTGGTCAATGGCATACTCGTACCCACTACACCTGTCAGATGTACAAATTAAAGCAACCAGGCGTATTAACAGTCTCTGGAAAACCTTGCAATTTCACATCATGGAAATAAACATCTCCTGAGCAATAACAATCTTAAAATGTTAGTTACATCCCTGATTAGGAGCACATGTTGACACTTACAGAGACTGACTTGTTGTCTGTACCCTGAGTTTGTGTATGGAAGAAACTTGCACCCTTCTGTAATACAGGGAGGATCCAGCTGCAGAGGAATATGCAAGAAACACAGCTGAAGAGAACCTGGAAGATGAATCGCAGACCTTCACCAGAGTCCATCCACAAAATAATGTTTCCTGGCAGCTGGGTCACTGCCAACACAGAATTTGACAACCTCAATCAATTGCTAACCTGCGGATATAAAACAGAAAAGATTGGTTCCAAGACTAAATATTGTCAATGCTCCAAAATAGTCTATTCACACATGCCCCATGGCTACCTACTTGCATATAGAAGTGCAATCCCCGAGTGAACCATTTCACCATAGTCTCCCATAGAATTCCATTTCATGCCTACAAATACAGCAACTAGGGTTGACACTCCAGCTGCCAGTATTGAAACAGCAGTTATCACCCCCACTCGTCTCCTTCCTTGTGAATCTCTCAGAAACAGAGGCAGCAGTGTGAGTGGAGCTGTGCACCCGTAACAAAACCACTTTAGGGTGAGCACCAACAAGCAGAGGAAACAAAAGAATGCACACTAAAGCGCACCAAGGGCATGAGTTTGACCCAACTATCACAGAGATGATGCCTCGCATTGTGTTTGAGTTTTACATGTAAAACTTACTCATGGCAGCCAGAAATAAGCCCACCAGCAACAACACAGCATTGGTCTCACTCATCACAGGTAACACCATCTCGTCACCTTCGTATGTGCTTTGCCCTTCTCCTGCGGCCACTAGAGCATTGGCTTCCATGGCTGCCACTACTGCTCCGACTCTCTTTCAAATTGTGGTTGCGATCGAGAATCCTTCAGCCCCGTCGTCCACCCATTCGCATCTACTACTCTCTGCTACAGCATCCACCTCTAAAGACCTTCAAACATGGACAAGAAACCCTAAAGTCCAGAAGAAAAAGAACACAGAATAAAACACTGTTGTTGTTGATGATGATGGCAAGCGTGCTGGTCAATCAATCACTGCTATCCTCCTCTCTCTCCCGAGAAAACAGCGCGAAAACGATGAAAACAGGACAATTTTCTTTCTTTAGATTCCACACTGAACAGTATCATCAAGCGTTTGGAAACCCTAATTTCAGCAATGATACCTAATCTTTGAATGCCAGACAGGGAGGGAGAATGTCTTGAAGATAGTGAGGGACGTTGCAAGTTCTCTCATTGCACGAAATGGAACACATCTATCTTCAGACAATTTTGAGCGAACTCTTTACGTGCAGTTGCTAGCTATCTGACAGTGTTTCCAGGCCCCTTGAAGGTTCGGAAGACAACATCAGAGAGGTCAATTAGAGCATGTCTGAGTTGGATGCAGCTCACAAAGACTTCTTTGAGGCAATGATGGTTGCAGTGTGACATAAAAACCACAACCTACATATCCATATCATAATTTTACCATATCTACTATGTAGGGTTTTCAAAGTGACCAAACACGGTACGGAATCCTTATACCGTGTTTGTCTCTCTCTGTGCATGAGAATTTCTCAAAATTCTAGGATGGTTTGTTTGTCTGTCTCTCACAGCAACTGATCAGCTCTATTTGAAATTTGTTCAAACTGATCTACATCTCAATAAAAGTTTGGGCAACAAGCCTCGCTCTCTCTCTCTCTCTCTCTCTGCCGTCGTCGCCAAGAGCCCCGTTACAAGAGTTTTTGTTGTTCGTGTTTGTTTCCTTTCTTCGACATTTTGTTTGTTTGTTTTGCGATTTTTGCAAGGTGTGGTTGGGCGACGGAGCTCGGGAATTTTAATGTGCAGGCCAACTACTGTCGCCTATTCGTCCATAGAAGAAAGGAAGGGCGTCCAGAGGCCCTTCCTTGTTTAGAGCTGCCTATACACAAGGGCAGGACCCCCTGTGACACGTACCCAAAAACAAGGTAGGGACCTCGGGCAGAAAAACCTGCCCTAATTTTCAGAAGGATTTCTTCCATTTTGTAGAAACTCTCAGATTTTTAAGTGTAGGCAGAGGTCCTCTTTTTACAGAGCATAAAACCCCACCTGGCCTTTTTGAAAAGCAGACACATGCATTTGAAAATTTTCAAAATGCCCGTACTATTTTTTATAACTTTTAAACCATGATACTCAACTGGTACCTGCTGCATATCACAGTCATTTTTATTTTTAAAAAGATACTAAAGTATGAATTTTTACACTGGACAATGCCCTTTATCTGGGGCATTCCCAAAATAACGAGCACCCAGGCCGGAGTTACCATACACATAAGATCCCACAACAAAATGTTCCATTTCGGAAGATCATCGCAGAGTTCTTGGGCCCGGCAATGTTCACTTAAATACACTAAAAAATTAGGGCAGGTTTTTACAAAAAGAAAGAGACCCAGAGAAAAAGGAATCAAAGACCAAGAATATACAATTGTGACCAATGGATGTGCCACTCTGGTTTATTATAGCAGAGACAAAGTGAGGGCCAGGTGGAAAAAAAAAGAGGGGTTAACAAATTGTCATCGTTAAATGGCGCAATGGTTAGGATTTGGACCCTTTTGTGGGCTCTATGATATGGATTCATGCCCATTAACCAGCACAAGCATTTTATTATGGTTTTTCATTTTCTATTTAGCCATATTTAAGGTCCCGATTGAAGGAAATTTGTCCAAGGCCTTTCTCAAAGTCATCACAAAAATGGAAAGAATTTCATATGTGGCAAAGGTCAAGAAGAAATTGACCAAGGATTAATTTTTTTTCCAAAAATGCATGACATAAGCAAGTTCGAAAGGAAACTTCAATGACAAAAGGCCAAAGGGAAGTCAAAGAGATCCCAAGGAGAATGGGAGCTTTTCCACAAATGTGAGTTTTCCAAAAGGGTTTAACCCCAAGGGAAATCAGGCAAGAAAGTGAAGGGACCATGTTCCAATAAAGAAATGGTGCAAAATATTTGAAGATTTGCTATACATGCGAAGAGGTCAAGGAACATCAAAACTTGTGAATTAAAAATGAACAAACAACAGCTTCCTTAAGCAAGGAGGCCTCACCTCTAGTTTCTCATTTTTTAATGGGGTTATAGTATTAGTGTACTAATAATACTTTAATGTATAGTGGGTGTTGAATAGGCTTGTGTGTACACATGAAGAAAATTTGTTATGGCCAATGAAAGTGCTTGATTCAGTGGTCAGAATCTGAACTAACAATTAAATGTGTAATAAGTTTTGGTGGGTTTGTGAAAATATTAGAGAACCAATGGAGATGGTGAAAAAAGGTAATTATTTCAATGTTCAGCAGAATAGAGATGTGTGTAAGGCTAAATTTTTTTTTTCCAAGCGAATGAGATTGTTGGATTTGGGGGTCTGAATTATTTTTTCTTGGTTATCTTGAGTGAAATAGCTACCATTGTAGCTTTACCATTTTGAAATATTTCAGGTGAATATTTAATTTTTCTCATTTTCTCATTTTGACCCTCCAATCACAAAGTTTCTCAAAATTTGGATGTAATAAAACTGAAAATTTAATAATTTAGCTTATTACCTATCGCAAATTGGTACCTACAATAATTACATAGGCATTGATAAGTAGATCCCTAGTTTTAATGTTGTTAAACTAGACCCCAACAACATGGGTAAGCTGATTCTGATGGTTGGTACTAATTTTGGGTACTTGTTCTTGAAATTCAGTCAGCATTTCTTGCCATTCTTAGGCTTGGTCTTTTCATTCCACACTCCCTTTCTTCCCTTTAAGGGAAGCTTAAATTCTTTGAGTTTAGTTTGGTCTCAACTTTGTGCAAAATGGTTGAGAATCAAGGAGGTCAAAGGTACATTCAAGTGAAAAAAAGATGCAAATTGTTGAGAGGGAGCTTCCACAAATGAGAGAGAGTAATAATGATGTAACATCATGTAATGTGCAAAAAGAGAAGTTCCCAATTGGGAGGCCTAGAATCCAATAGAATGTGAGGATTTTGAATTACCATGAAATCAAGAAAGAGGATAATGAGAATAGAAGACCCTTTAAATGTATGAAGAAGCTAGGGGCATATCAAAATTGGTTTCAACCTCATCTTTGGCCCCAAATGCTAGTTGTAGTGAAAAAGTACAAAAATAATAAAATTATTATTACATTCTTGCAAAATGTTTACAAATCATTAAGAGTGCCTAGTCCTTATGCAAAGTTGACTAGGAGTACAATGTGGGAATTGACGCACCCCCAACTCCTCAAGGGACTCAAATGTGAGCCCAAGTATAAAGCAGCGGAATAAGGAGGAGTTGGAGCACGCTCCCTAGCTCACAACCCTTTGAAGGGTAGAGGGGCGGGTTGGAGCTCCGGGATGGGACTAGGAAGAGTTGACAAGCTTTAGTCACTCACACGAGCCTGCACACAACCCACACAA
>Ga0116231_10005982_pt1 | contig 23584 bp, 23 predicted proteins | sample S1TSphgellanicum_2_FD_89695 | JGI IMG/M metagenome (GOLD analysis project Ga0116231, IMG submission 89695) | Host-associated microbial communities from peat moss isolated from Minnesota, USA - S1T2_Fd - Sphagnum magellanicum MG | ecosystem: Host-associated > Plants > Peat moss > Unclassified...
AAGAAATTTTTAAAAAAAAAAAAGGCCCAAATGTGCCAGATTCCCCCCTCCCCCCCCCCCAAAACACACAACCAAAAAAAAAAAAAAAAAAAAAAAAAAAGGACCGGAAATCGCCAGTTTTTTATGATAAATTCCAGTAGGTAGCCAAGAATATATAGTGATTATTATTAGAATAACCTTCAAATCTAGAATGTAGCCATATTTGGCTAAATTGTTTTGTGAATGATCACCAATTTGGCTACACCACAAAACACTAAAAAAAAGCACCCCTGACTGGGTAGGTAGGTAGGCAGGCTAGTAGGTAGGTAAGTAAGTAGGTAGCTAGCTAGGTTTTGGACCCAGTAAGCGAAAGGACCCTTTAGGCTTTTTGGCCTTTGCTTCAAGCTCTCTCTCTCTCTCTCGTGTCTTGTGTGCTGGTTCTGCCGCTTCCACTGCGCATCGCATCCATGAAGATTTTTCCGAGTCGCTGGCTGGATTTGGTTGTCACCGTGTTCGCGCTACTCTACTGCGTCTTCTCATTCCGCAATTGCCTGGTACGGACAATCATTCATGGCCTTTCTTTATTTTCTTTGTTGTTGTAATCTCTTCTCTCTTTCTTCCGTCTTCTTCTTCTTCTTCTCCGTTGCAACGACTTTTATTTCCTCCTGGTTTTTGCAAGGAGATTGTGATTACTTCTTTTTTTTACTATGCTTTTCTCAATTCCTTTGCCGGCATTACGGACTCCAGTGCTATCTCTTTTTCTGCGTTGTGGAAAAGATTCATGCAGAAGAATGTGTCGCGGTTCTGTTTGCAATTGCAATTTGTGATATAGATATATTATTATGCGTTAATTTGGTAAGTCGCGGAGAAAGAAATTATGTACATGAAAGCTTCTTCTTTTTTTCGCAACTTCACAGTAAGGTTGTTCTTGTGGAAAGAAAGCCCCAGTCCTCCTTGACCGGAACTAAATTTAGGCCGTTGGTGACGATACTTGAAACGAAGGGGATCCTGTCCTCCTCTTTTCAGACTGCAAACTTTGCTGGAAGCGGCAGTCTGATGGCATGCAGAACTTCTCAGCATCCATGGGTGATTCGGCCATGATGACTCTAGGCTTGAGCTCAAAACTTATTTTCTGTTGTTGCACTAATTTGCAATGTCTGTAACTAGGTCATGGTTCTGACAACATATAGAGGGCCAGAGAACTGCTAGATATCAGTGAAACTTACTTTGTTTTCACGGGGAAAAACTGATTGCCTCAGAAGGATATCATGCTGAGTTACAAGAGCTAGTCTCAGCACTAGTAGGTAGTTGCAACAAAAACCCAAAGGTGGCTGCACCAGATCCCACAAGCAGTACTCTGGAGCTCATCATCACCCAGAGGCCATCATCATCACCTTGGAACGGAAAAGAGTATGGGATGGGTGTGCAATCAATGGTCCTGGTGCTACAACCACAGAGAGAGTGCTCAAAGTAGACAGTGCCTGCAGCTTATAGAAAGAGGCTTCCAGTTGTCATGCCTAGCTTCAGCTAGAATGATTTGTTTCCTTTTACTCTCAGCACATTAAAAAGTGTTTTGAACATTGTGCAGAGTTGTGCATTCCATCCACTTGTGGCCTCAGAGACGACTTCTTTAAATATCACTGGAGCAAATGTGGTGGATGGCAGATGGGCAGATGATGCAAGAGTGATGTCCACAATGCCTGCTGGTGGTTGATCCCTCTCCTGAACTGCTCATTTTTGTCAATTTGATTTCATTATACAGGTTGAATAGTACCTGCACTTGGCCCTTGATCATCAGCAGGAAACCTAAAAACCACACAGCAGCATCTATTATGAAGAATGGGCACTTGCTTAAGGAAGCCAAGGATACTATCTGATAGTCTGCATTAACCAAAGACAGATGAAAATACTGTCCATCTGCAAAGCTACAAGCCTGAATGGGTCAGCAAAGTCAAGCCAGTGAAACCATCTGAAAAATATTGGCTGTGTTATGCATATTTCCAGCTCCACAGAAGCTTGCTGGAATTTACTATGGATACATTATATATTGTGTTTTCCAGTGATGTCCCTCTGTTCACCTACCATTATGACAGACAGCTTTGGGTCTCCTGGGCAGATACTTTTCAACCAGAAACTGCATCTATGGCTGCAGTGGATGAAGCAGAGTCAAAAATGTGCAAGGCAGACTGTGGCATTGAGCATCACTGTCTTTGCAGTGAGCCAGGTCAGCAATGTGTGCACAGAACACCTGAAAGATGCTCTGTTGCAGTGGAGGATCCACTGACAGAGAACGACCTTGTCACAATGATTTGTACAGAGCCTGACCAAGCTGGGCATCCAGGTAGAGTGTTCTAACCCCAGGCACAGAACTGGCAAGGTGAATTGCAGTATGCACATATAGCAGCTCAAATGTTTTACCAAGGAAAATCATGGCCTGAAGTAAGGGTCCCATGGAATCAAAGCAAATGGCAATTGACAACTACACAGGGTACAAATGCAAAACTCCAAATTGCAACTGAGAAGTATATAGTTCTCCAAGGGTATTTCATCTAAATGGGCGTGCACCATGTTGTGCTGATATCCTTGAAGAGAATGCAGGTATCCATTGTGTGTCTTCAACCTTTCGTTTGTGCTTCCATCTTCTCCTTTGATCTCAATCTGGCTGAAATGCTTTGTGACACAGGTCCTCAGGCAGCTGTTTGTCAAGTGAACACAGAGCAAAATGATGGAGATGTGGAGCCAAGACGGGTGCTCTTTGACACCATGGAGCCTACAGAAACCTGTTCACGGCAGCAGATTGTGAAGTCATGGTGTACATGTTGGGGGCTTGCCCAAATACTTGTGGGTGTAGGGTTCATATTATTCCCTTACATAAGGATGACTGAGCATGATCATTTTGCACACGATCACTTGTCTCCATCAAACCCAAAGTACCTCCAGTGGTTGCTGCAGTCAAGGTCAAGGTCATGATGCCAAAACTTAAACCTCCCTGTGTCTTTGAAAACTGTATAGGGTGATTTTTTTCTTAAATTGTTTTTGTGGACTTAAAAGGGGAGCTCTATACTTGACATTAGTAGATACTTGAAGGACCCTGGCTTTTGAAGAGTAATGATGCATCACGAGCAAGGCTGACAATTGCATAGAACAAAACCCACTGCATGAAAACTTGTAATTGTAAATTTGGTCATTGCACTTCGCACATGTTATCACTCACTTGTTACAAAAGGAATTTGAGGCAAAAAAGAAACACACATTGTCAAGGAAACAAAGATCCATTTGGAAACCATCTAGGTATGTCCTATTTTTGGAGTACATAAGCCATCTTTCCTTTCTTGTGGAGTAAGACGTTTTGAGGAGCAGCAAAATAAGGAATGAGTGCTTTTATTCTGATCAGCTACCAATGTACCAATTTCTTGCACAATAAATCCTCTTATGCAAAACTGTATTTTGAATTTCTGTCAGTTCTTTGAACAGAAAATAACCAGATACAACTCTGAAATTTGATGTGGGGAGTCATCGTCCTGCACTTTGGATTCGATGCTCAATATCACTCATTCTGAATTTGCTCAATCTGCACGGCCAGCAGCAGCACTTAAGGTTTCTTTCCATTGAGATGAGTATGGGCACAGCTAGTGGATAATCACAACAGCCCAATGGAAAGATGTACGAAGTCTGCACTTTGGATTCAATGTCTAGAGGAATCACAAACTCAATCAGAAATTGCTCAATCGTTGTTTGCTTCCAGCAGGCACTAATTCTGCACTTGAGATTCAATGCCACTAGAGCAATCACATCACATTCTAAATTGCTCAATCTCAGCAGCAGCAGCAATTGTTGTGCAGTTGGGATGGATTCAATGCAGCAGATGAATCACCATCATCATGATCACTACTGAATTGCTCAATCTGCACTGCACAAGCTTGGTGTTTTTGCAATCTCAATGCTGGCCATGAGGAAGGCTCCCACCCCTTTGGGGTCGTTGGTAACCACCTCCTGACTGACATAGTAAGCATAAGTCCCGTTTCTGTAAGGAATGCCGCCGAGACCTGCGACGCTCACAGTCCCATTCAGATCCACACCTCCTGCAACAGTTGTTGTTGAGGGAGAAATGAAATGGGACACAATGCTGGAGTAGCTTTCATGGGCATACTGACAAAACTCAGGTGGTAAATAACCCTTGCGCGCGCCTTTGGCAAAAGTGTACACAAACATGCAAGCAGCGGAAGACTCTAGATAGTTGCCGGCTTCTCCTCCCTTGTCTAGCACCTCCCACCATAACCCTGTTTCCGGATCTTGCACTTTCTTCACGGCAATCGTCACCTGGTGGAGAATCGACAGGAGCTCTGCTCTGTGTGGATGATCACTGGGGAAGAAGTCGAGAGTATCCACTAATCCAATGCAGTACCAGCCTACCCCACGCGCCCAGAAGCTGGGTGAATCACCAGTGATGGGATTCGACCATTTCTGCTTTCTTGACTCGTCGTAGCCGTGATACAATAAACCTGTTTTGGGATCTCTGGCGTGCTTAAACATGAGCTTGAATTGTAAGGCGATGTCGTTGAAATCCTCTGCATGGGGAGCTTCCTCCTCCTCATGCTCCTCCTCCTGCTGGTCCAAGAAGAAGAGTTGTTTTGCATATTGTGCGTAGAAGGGCTCCGCCATGTAGAGACCATCTAACCACATTTGGAATGGGTAGATGAGCTTGTGCCAGAATCCGCCTTCCTTTGTCCTCGGCTGCTCCTTGAGCTGTTTCCGCAGTAGTGCCGCCGCTTGTCGATACTTGTGCTCATGTGTGGTGTCATAGAGGGTCAGCAGGATGCGACCCGTGAGGATGTTGTCGAGCGAGAACTGAGTGAGGTTATAGGTCCTGATGCTGACGCTGTTGCTGCTGCTACTACCGTTGCCGACGACGTTCACGAATCTATCCACCTTGAACTTGAGGAAGTGGAAGTAGTTGGGATCACCGGTCAGGCGCCACAGGAGTTCCATCCCACGCAGCAACACGCCAAGCTCGTATTGGAACTGATCCTTACCCGGCCCAGTTGGGTTCCACAAAGCAATCGCAGTTGTGGCCATCCGCTTGGCCAACGTCAAAGACGACACCTCTGCTTCTTCCCCTTCGCCGCTTCCCATGACCATGAATGGCATCCGCAAAAACATACACATTCCACACACAAAACTGATAAGAACTACAAATGCTGCTACGGTCATACCAGCTGAATGTAGTCTTCTACTGACACAAACTTGCAGATTGCTGCTGCTATTCATGGCACAATTCATTTGAGTTCAGAATTATTGGGTATTGGGTTTGTTGCAGACTAAGGGCCGCCAAAAATGGTTTCTCCAAGACAACTTTACAAAAGGGTTTCTACAAGACAACTTTGCAAAAGAATTTCTCCAGAGACAAATTTCTGGCCTGATTTGTTTACAACAAGATTTGACAAGAGCTGCTTCACAGACACAACAGACTGTGAGGAGAAAGGAGGAGGAGGATGAAGAGGATGAAGGAGATGTGCGAGGATCTCTGCCTTGTAGACTGTAGCCTAGTACGAAGCCTGTCCTTGTTGCCGACGACCCCCGGTTCGAAGCCGTCGACAAACTCCCAAACCCCGGCCTATTTCCATCCATCCAAACCCTAAATGTTCATTAGGGTTAGCTGTCACTCTTGACTTCCAGAATTAGCTAGGTACCTACCTACCCAATATTTTATTCTTTGGGGATTGCTTACTTAATTTTATTTTATTTATTTTTTATGTTTTCATATGGTTTTCAATAATTCATCATCATTTATGTCAATGTCAAATCCAATTTAAATTAATATAAATTTCATGGACATCAAAACTAACATAATTAACATGTTGATGAATAGGGAAAAAGAATGAGATAGTTATAAAATGGAGACAGTTATCAGGGAAGGTAGGAGAAAATAATTTTTTAAATTAATAAATAATAATAATAATAATAATAAAGCTTGAAAATGAGATAGTTATCTTTGAAATTGTCTTTGAAATGGTCCATGGATGACCATACAAACGAAGGATTCCCAAAAAAAAATCCCTCAGATACCCAGTTCCATTTACTCATCACTGGAATTAGAGATAGTTTTATAAGAGCATCTCTACTAGAATAGACTGGCTCATCATCAATCACCTGCCTATGATCGAACATTTATTTATATCTTCATCAGATGTGCTTTGTTTTGAGTGATTTAAAAAATTATGGGAGCATTACCTCAAGCTTTAGAAATCATCTTTGAAATGCAAACGAAAGGAAGTAATGAAAAAATAACCAAAAAAAAAAAAAAGCTTTCCAACTTACAAAACACTTTTTTTTTCTTTTTAAATCTCTTCTATTTTCAAACTTCATAACTTTCTTATTTTTTATTCATTTTAAATGATTTAAAGTATTATAGAAGTGCCACCTTAAATTCTACAAATCGTCTTTGAATTGTAATAACAACAGAGTAACATTCAAAGATTTTTTTTTTGAGTATTCAAGAATCAGCCTTTGTAATGTTCGATGGTTTATTTTTTTGAGTTCTTGACCCCTTTACTTTGTAGGGCTATAACTTTCTCATTTCTGATCTGTTTTTGTTATGATTGTTAGTCTGTCAGATATGCAAATAGGAGGGATTCAAGTTTTGTTGGGACCCCATAAACATCAGAGCCCTCCCCTTTGATCTGGCCTACCCAGAACATTTAAATCTTATAAAACAGCCTTTCATGTGTGCCTTTCTACCATTTGAAATTTCCCAATTTCTCTTTTCAGAGTAAAAGCACACTAAGGCTACCCATTTTAATGTAATCTTGTAAAGTGTTAAAAATAATTATAATATCTATAGGTATTTTTGATGACATATAATTTTACGAAGATATTTTAAATTGTTTCATACCAATCCAATGGTCAAAATATAAAATGATTTGCAATCATTTCAATCTATAACCATTTTAATTTTGATTCAAAAATGAAGATCTTAAATGGTTGTATGTAGAATATATATATCATATATAATTTGAAGTTTTTTTGTGATGCCAAAACACCCATATTTTTTATTTCATGTCACACTCATAAATCAAAATTAAATGAAAAAAACACAAAGCCCTCTTCGTATATGTATTATTCTTTCAAATCAAAATGATTTTACTTATTTATTATCATAATTTTTTTATGATTTATGGACTACAAAACACATTTGATAAGTGACATACATTAAATAAATTTGAAAATTTTGTTAATATCAATGGAATTTGGAGTTTATATCAATATAATCATTCACCACACAAAGTTTCATATGAAAATATCGGCTACAATCTCACATTTGAAATATATATTTAATTTTTTATATTATGTGACATATTTTTTATGATAAACATATTCATAGTGTCATGCATGTACATGGCTTCATACATGATGGTTAGTTATAGGCATGCGCATCATGCCTTTTAGGGTTAATATGCGTTTTTCGGGTTAATGTATGATCTTAGGTGCATGTATGTTATTAAGTACTTAGGGTTTCAATTTGTTGGCGCATGTATAAAAGGTCAAGCTTTTCCTTTCTTTTTTTAGTTTTTTTTTAAAAATTTTGTTATGAGAATTTTTTCCATAGTCAGATTAAATTTCTAGATGTTCACAGCAACCGTTGCACGACCATTGTCTACTTACATTACATGTTCTTTTTTCTTTACAATTCAATATACATGAAAATTTCATCTCAGCCTTCTCTTGTGCATTGTATATATATGTGTGTGCATCTTTTTTTTGTTGAATAGTTTTTACCTTTGACTAATTTTAATCTTTTTGTTTAGTAAAATTTATTATGGATTTACACCCTTACGACACCTTACAACACCATACGTCACAACAATAAATTTAAAACCAATTTTTTTATTTTTTTAATAAAAATAGTTAGCTTAAGTTCCAAACTAATGAAATCTTCTCAAACTTCATAAAAATAATTCAATTTGTGAAAGTGCACTTTAAAAATAATTATCAAATGTTACAAAATAATATTTGTGATCATAATTTTTGGGAACCCTAATATGATTTTACCCTTTGTCAGTTGAGATTTCTCATGTTAAGTTTGATTTTGGTCCATTATCCAAGTGATTTCGAAGATGCTTCCAAACTCAACATGGAGATGACAAAGCCAGGCCCAAGAGTAGACCAAAGACAAGATGATTTGAAGGATATTTCTAATGTTCTGAAAGTGTTCACTTTGAATCGATTTTTTTTTTGGTGTTCAGAGTGTGGACACAATAGGTAGATGTACAACATCTTATCTATTGGCAGGGCCAGCGTGTTTGTGATGCCTTGTTGAAATTAGAGCCACTTTTGTTGTTTTGTTTTCTACAGTTAGCAATCCTCAATGTTATGAAAGAGTTAAATTCTTACATGGCTTTGCTTTGTTGAACAACAATAGTAAGAACCCTCCCCCTCCTATGTCTCATGATCTATGTATGCTTAGTTTTTCATTATAACCTTCGTGTTGTCCTTTACAATGGGTAAAAGCCCACATGTGGGGGATATTCCCAAAACCCTAAACCTAAACCCTAAGTATCATCAATGGATTTGTTGAAAGGGTTCCCTCACCATCTAGTAATGCATACTCTATGAACTGCACCTTCCAAATTTGTGAAGTTATAATGAAGAGTATGAAGGAATAGAGGATTCAGTTGCTAGTGCTCATCAATTGACAGAATGCAGCTGGAGCTGCATAAAACACACCCAATCCACCAAAAATTCAAAAACAACACAACTTTGCACACTTGTAGTTTCAGATCACAAATATCCTTGAAAAACTTTCCTTTCTGCGCTGCTTTGGGTGTTCCACTTCCGCAGCTTGAATGCTCAACAAAACCTCTAATATGTATACACAAGATGCACTTCATGTTTGAAATCCCAATTTTTCCCTATTCATGTTCCAAGTTTCATCAAGCCACAGCTCCTTGCAGACGCACACAGCATGAAAAGTACAAACAATGTGAAGAAGCTGTGAAGATACATGCTAGAGAGCATGCAGTTGGCACCGCAGGACATATCAGAAGAATTCATTAAGCATACAGGTTGACAACACCTCAGTCAAAAACCCTAAATCTAAAACTGGAGGCAACAATTTGGTGCAAATCACACACATTCAATTATGTGTTGGGACACGTAATACATTATAGTAAATCAAGAGATCACATCTATTGCTGCAACCATAATCTAGCTTCTCGTTGTATCTATCCATTCTCTCACAACCACAATCTATTCGAGGGGAGAAGTGACCCATCTATGTATCTATGTATCTATGTATTTCAGGATTTTACTGCAGTATTTTTTTTTTTCCTGAGAGTTTTAAGCTGACAATGAAAGCGTATCCAATGATGAAGGTAGAGTTTTGACCAAGAACCTGAATCACATTTTTTCCTTTAAGATTTGTCAATCTCCCAACTGTATAAATAGTACCACCCTTCCACAACTGACAAGCAACAATGAACCATTCGACCAGTTGGTCATATTCATTGCCAATTGTATGAAGTGAGGAAGTGGGTAGTGTCCATGCATTAAATACACAAAAAGGAAGAGAGACCCATTGCACATTTTGGGAAGAGCTACCGAAGAAATTCAGATGAAAAAACTGATGGACCAGCCTTCCAATCCTCATCTGAAACTCTGGCATCTTGCATGTTCCCACCACCACCACCACCACCACCACGCCTTCGATCACCAGAGCTGGGTGCTTTTTGGAATTCCTCTCTCCTGGCATCAAATTCATCAGCTAACTCAGCAGAAGTGGTGTGAACTTGGGCAGCATACTGAAGATTCCATAACACATCCTCCATTGACGGTCGCCTGGCAGGATTGTCCACCATACACTTTCCAGCAATTTCAAGCACTGTTGCCAGTGATTCCGCCCCACACATTCCAACTATCGCTTTGTCAATGAGTTCCATAGATGGGCCTTTCTCTTTTGTGAGCCTTTCCTGCAATCAACATCAGAGACCCACCATTGTTCTATTGTTCAAAGTATTGTATGATGAATGGAGGGTTAGCCAATTCTAAGGCTAGAGAAAAGTTCCTTAAGTATTACGTTTCAAACCTCAATTGCTCTTTCATTCTGCGGCAGAAAAATGCACATTTTGTTGGCACAGTTATGCTGCAAATTTTGACAATGCTCATTCTTTTTTATCATTCACATGGGCACAAGAATCCATGGTCTCACTACAGGGACATTAAGGTCTCAGGTAGCAGATTATGTCATTTTCTTGACAACACTATATGCCATAATCTTCTGATGAAGATTGCACCCACTGACACAATAAGTGAGCAAAATGTGTCTGTTGAGCATAAACTTTTGGTTTCCCTAAATCATTGAATTTGGCACTCCTATAAGACCTTTGATGTCATGGAATGGCCTCACCTTTGCCCATTATGTTGGGTGGCAGATTAAGACAGGCTTGCTGGTGCCATACCCAACATAATGGGCAAGGGCACTTGACCATTTCCTAGTACAAATGTGCAAAAGGAGAAGAGGAGAGGGTTACATACCAGCTCAGAACGTTTTTGTGGGAAGGGATTCCGAATCGTGGGTGGTCTCCCAAGCACCATCTCCAAGAGTATCAAACCATAGTCATAGATATCCTGCTTATCACTCTGCTCCTTCCTGCTGCCGCACACCAAACTCAGCTGCTGTTGTTGGTTCCACAATTTCTCAGAGCAAAAAAACACAGCTCAAATTTACTGGCATATATGCATGCATGGAAGCAACATAGACAAAAGGCTTGATTGTATGAGTGTGTTTTAGCCAGATCTGCAATGACCAGGATTTAGTCAATCTCATAATTTGCATCACGCCAAAAAAGGAGTCAGAGAAGTAGGGAACCTGGTGAGGAGATCTTCTTTAAAATGAACTCCAGCTTGCTTGGCTTCCTGAGTATTTGTCTACATACACACATACCACCCAAACATGACAACATGTTTTAAAAATGCCTCTCTTCTAATCTCTCATAGAAACCAAACGGACGAGATTTAGTCTTTGTGGAAAAGCGTACTACCTTGCAGTAAGGTTTTGTCCACAACTTACATTGACTGCAAAGGAAGAAAGGTGGCCAAGGATCCCAAAATCGCTGACTTGGGCATCCATGCTTTCACCAAGCAGAATACTAGTGATCTTAAGATTGTTGTCAAAGACAGGAGGCACAACTCCTGAGTGCAAATGGTGGATGCCGCGACCAGCACCAATGGCAGCTGCTAGCCTTTCTGACCAAGTCAAAGGATATCTGTCACCTTTCTCTGAAACATAGACATACACCCACCAGGAGAAGAAATCATGGTATAATGTTAACTGTCACAACCACCAGCACTTGGAAGAAAGGCTGGCTACAGGTTTTTCTATGGAGGTTCTATTACAGTAACAGTTGGAAATGCCCAAAATGCTGAAGAGAGATGCAGGAAAAAAAAATGTTACAAGCTCCCCCACCCCCCCTCCTGATGAATTCCAGTTTTTGAAGGAGACTGACAAAAAGTGGGAAGCTGAATCTTACTTGCAAGAAGGCTGCGCAGATCACCACGCTCAACATACTCAGACACAATAAACAAGCTCTCAGACTTATTATTATCATGTGCATCTTCATCTCCCGCAGCAAATATGTCATCTATACAGTAGCCAAGAACTGTTACAAGGTGTCGATGCCGGAGCTTGCAGAGATCATCAAGCTGCATCTTGATCTCCTGCATGTCTGTGTTTGCTTTCATGGCAACCCACTTCACTGCCACCTGCGTCCTGTCTGCCAACAGCCCTTTGAATACCTGCGGCAATTTCTTTTTCTGTAAGGGTTGCAGCTGGGATCTTCAGTTAGGTATTGCAACAACAACTCCAAGATTGTTATATCTATCTGTGAGATTGCAGAGAAAAAAACACTCTACTTGTAAGAGGAAAAAGTTCTCCACAAAAATTCTTGCAGCTCCTGCAAGATCGTATATCTATGAGATTGCAGAAAAAAAACACACCACAATTTTTGATGGCAGCTCCATCGAGATCATCTGGAAGCTGATCTATAGCTTCAATATGTATGTAACCTTACCTTGCCATGGCTGCCTTCACCCACAAGAGCAGCAGGACTGAAGTCGTTGGTGGCTTCCTTAAGCTCCTCTAGAGTGAAGGTTCGACTTAGCGGTTGAGGAAGCACTCCTAGTCTCTTGGACTGTGAAATGTATCCTGTAAACACAACATGCATGATCATACATAAGAAGGGAGGGAGGGAGGGAGGGAGTAAGCTTGCTGCACGTATCATATGAAGAAGTCCGAGAAGGAAGTTAGTTTTGCAAAGGTTTTGCAGGATCAATCATGGGCTGAAGAAGAAGAAGAAGAAGCTCTGGAGCTCCCCTTCTGTTTTGCTTCCAACAGTACAAGCATGAGCGGTAGGTTCAAAAGATTGGGTTTTGCGGCTTCATGGGATGACGAAAAAGCTCTGGAGCTCCCTTCTGTTTTGCTTCCAACAGTGGCAAGCATCAGCAGCAGCAGGAGCTTCAAAAGATGGGGTTTTGCAGGATCATCGGCTGAAGAAGCAGCTCTGGAGCTCCCTTATGTTTTGCTTGCAACAGTGGCAAGCATCAGCAGCAGCAGCAGCAGCAAGCAGGAGCTTCAAAAGAGAGATGGGGATGCAGCAAAGAAGAAAGACACAAACCCATGACAAGAGATTGCTGCAGCAATGAGGAAGAGGTGAGGATCAGGATCAGGAGGAGGAGGAGGAGAGATTTACATACTTGCATTGAAGAGGAGTTCTGAAGGGATGCCAATGGAGTTAGCAAAGGAACTGTTGCCAGCATCATAGTGATCAGCTGCAACAACGCTGCAGTCATCTTCACAGCTGCTCCAACGCTTGAAGAGAAGCATGGCCAACAAACACATTGCCATGCCAATGACCACGCTCCCACCCACAATTGCCGCAATGAAAGCCATATGCTGATGCGAGATATGGTGATGGACAATGGGTCCTCCAGCTCCTCCTGCAAACTCTGCAGTTTGGCTGCTGCAATACTGAGCAGTCTCTTGCTGCTGCTTGGTGGTATTCAGGCAGTTGTTCTGGTACTTGATGGTCACTGCATGAGGAGCTTGATTGTTGGCTGTGGAGCTGCTGAGCAAGAATGCTTGGGGTAGAGCTCCAGACAACAAGTTGGAAGAAAGATCAAGGAAAACAAGCGAGGGAGCGAGAGAAAGACTATAAGGAAGATTGCCGCTGAGATGATTGCGAGCTAAGTTCAAGGAAACAATGCTGGGAAGCTGGAACAGAAACGCAGGTGGGTTGCCGCTGAGAGCATTTCCGGAAACATCCAGAGTTTGAAGCTTGGTCAAGCTCTTGAGAGAAGAAGGAATAGCACCTGCGAGCTGATTCTCGCCCAGGTACAAGGAGACGAGCATTGTACCCAGAGAAGCTGGAAAACTGGGGCCGAAGCTGTTGCCTCCCACGTTCAAGCTCTGCAGGTTCACCAAAGACTCGAAGCTTGGCAACAGACCCGTGAACTGGTTGTGGGCGAGAGACAGAGACACCAGACTCTGCAACGAGGTGATGTCGTTGTTTGTGAGCTCTCCTGAGAGTTGATTCTCAGACAAGGACAAGACTTGTAGAGAGCGCAGCTGGGAAGAAGATGGAAAACCCCCTGTTAATGCGTTTCTGTCGAGCGCTAGAACACGCAGAGCTTGTAATCCCGGCGGACTGAGACTTGGAGGAAGTGGTGAACCTGAGATGAGATTGGAGCTTGCGTTCAACACTTGGAGATTCGGTAGCTGGTTGCTGAAGAAGTTGGGAAGATTTCCCCACAATCCTACTGACACCAGCTCGATTCCTTGCAATTCTGGAAATGAAAACAGAGTTTGTACCAAAGCGCTAAAGTTGAAGTAAGAAGCCAAGGAAATACTACTGTTGTAGTTGATGTTTTGCTGCTGCGGCGCTGCTGGTCCTTGTGCCGCTGCAGCAGCTGCTTCAAGGGTTGTCGTGATGTGCAGTCTGTCGACAATGGGAACAGGAATCTTGTCACCCACAACACGCAAATACGTGAGAGTACTAGTACCAGCAGAAGAAGAAGATGCAGAACAAGTGATGTTGAGAGATGGAGTGCGCGTTATGGAGCAGAAGTTGGAGTTGTAGCTCCAGCTTGCCATCGCCGATGGATACTCAAGCAGCTTCTGCAGTTGCATAAGTGCCTGCACCTGGTTCCAAGGTAGCTGCTGCTGCTGGCCGAAAACTACCAACTGCTGCGGTTGCTGCAGCACAACCCCATGCACAAGTACTAACACCACAAGCAAATACCGCCATGTATAAGCTGCTTCAAACCATGTCGAACCATGCTTCAAACCAGCTGCCATTGCTGCAATGCTGCTACTCTCTACTACAAGAAGATCATGAGATGATCCGGATTCCGCTTAGAGTTTTTCAGGTACCGACATTTCGCACAACTGTTGAGCATGTAATGATCATGATCATCTTCTTCTTCATCAAGCTGATGAAGAAGATGCTGCTGCTGCTGCTGCTGCTACAACTCGCAGATCTCCTGAGACTAGAGCAGCTTGTCGGAGCTTTGCACTGAAATACCATCAACAAAGAAGCTGGAGCAGCAACAGCAACAGCAGCAGAAAGCTCAACAACAACAATGCAACATGCACAACCTTGAACTCTTTGCAACTCTTGAAACCATGAAAGCAGCAACTATAGCTTACATTACCAATGCTGCTATTACCAAAGCTTTTACAAAAGCTTCTTCCTGTTGCACCAACAACAAAAACAAGAAAGCACCAAAATTGGGTACTGGTCACACCATGATTCAGACATCAACCAAAACAAGACATTTTGGGGAAAACAACAAAAAAAGGAGAAAAACAAAATGTCACAAAACTACAACAACAGCAGCAGCAGAAACAACAACAACAACAACATCAACAACAACAGCTGCTGCTAAGTTTTACTCCTACAAGACTTGCTTCTACTAGAAAGCTTAGTAGCTGCTGCTGCTGCTGCAGGTAGCCATGGCTGCTGTTGCATGCAACATTGCAGCAGCAGAAGTGGCATTGAAGCTTGAGCCTTTTACACTAGATCTAGAAACTGCAAATCCTACAAACTGTGTACCTCCTGCTGCAGCAGCAGCAGCAGCAGCTACCTGCCAACTGCAAGAATCATGCGCATTATTTCTCCTTCTTCTTCTTCTTATTCTTCTTCTTTGTCTGATTTTTGTGATTTTTTTTTTCTTATTTTTCTGACTCTCTTTCTCTGGCTTTTTTTTTCTGATTTCTTGATTCTTTTTTTTTGCCCTTTTCTTTTTGATTTTCCTCACAACTTCTGCACCATCACCACCACCATCATCATCCATACAATACAATACAAAATCATCATCATGATTACCATCAAAAAAATTCCATCTCAAGAATTTGCTGCTGAAGATGAGCTAAATTATATCATTATGAGAAACATCAAAACAGAAATGTAGGTAGAGACTTTTGTGAATTTTTTTGAATTTTTTTTTTCTTGAGACACAAAACTAAATACATTGTGGGTTTTTTTAGAAATGGAAAGTTTGTGGGTTTTCTAGAGATGGGTGCTTTGGGATTTTGTTGAAATCATTGGAAATTTTGTGGGTTCTTTTTTTTAGAGATGGGAATTTTGTGATTTTGTTGAAATCATGGGCAACTTTGTGGGTTTTCTAGGGATGGGAACTTTGTGATTTTCTTGAAATCATTGGAAACTTGGTGAGTTTTCAAGAGATGAGAAGGTTTTTGAATATTTTTAGAATCGTGGGAAACTTCTCCGTGAGTTTTCTAGAGATGGAACTTTGCGAATTTCTTGAGATCATGGGAAACTTTGTGGGTTTTCTAGAGATGGGAATTTTTGTTGTGAATTTCTTGAAATCTTGAGTAACGTTGTGATTTTCTAGAGATGGGAATGTTGGTGGTTTTTTCTAGGGGTGGAAAGTTTGCATGTTTTTTCTTTTTATGTATGAAAAGTTGGTGGTTTTTTAGAGATGGAAAATTGGTGATTCGTTTTAGAGATTGAGACTAGAGATGGAAATCTTGTCATTTTATAGAGATGGAAAAAACTTGATGAGTTTTTTAGAGATTGAAACTTTGTGTTTTCGTAGAGATGGCAAACTTGGTGATTTTTTTTAGAGATGGGAACTTCGAGAGTTTTTAGAGTTGGCAACTTTGTGCTTTTGTAGAGATGGAAACTTGGTGGTTTTTTTAGAGATGTAAACTTAGTGATTTTCTAGAGAACCAAACTTATTGGTTTTCTACACACACAAACTAGGTGATTTTCAATGGATAGAAAACTTAGTGATTATTCTAAGAGACAGAAAAACTCCATGTTCCTCTAGAAAATAAAATGAAGCTTTTTCAACACTTCTTTTATCCAAAAATTGCTCAAAAATTAAAATGAAATTTGTTTCAAATAAAGTTCAACCTGGTTAGGCTACTAATGTGGGAAAGGAGCTGAAATCAACACAATATAGATTTTATTTTTTTTCAATTACCTACCTGTGGAAATTAAAAATTGGGAGACTATTTTTCTGTATTCTTTAGTTAATAATGGATTGACTGATATTATAATAGCATTAAATTGTAAGTTAATTAATTATAACACCATGATAAGGCTTAATCATCCTTCATTGTGCAATGCAATATTTTCAAGGGCATTTTTTTTCAACAATCTTGCATGATTGTATAATGGGTTGTTGGAAGGTAATTAATTTATGAACTAACACTTTTGTAATACATCGCCTCAATATGGATGTTAAGGGGATTATAAACAAAGCTTTGAAACCCATTGCCCCTCTCAAACCCTAAACCCTCAACCCTATCCCCGGCCCCGGCCCCCCCCCCCTCCATTTATCTTTTTTTATCATAATTGCCATTCTTTTGTTCATTTATACATCCCGACCCTCATAGTAGTGTTGTTGCTATGGACCAAGCATGTGGTAATTTGAGTTTCCGAATAAATGAATTGAAGATGAATTGTAGATGAATAGAGGAATCGTAACAAATCACAGCTTGGGTTTTTACCGAATGAATATATCGTGTGGTGTGGATTATTATTCGGCCAGTGCCATCATACGAGCTTGTTGTTTACCACATGATCCACATAATTTGTCACATCAAAATGGATGGGTTTGTTTTGTGCAAGGTCCACATGCAAGGTACCTTTCCAAAGAGTGAATTGTAAACAAAGTTTTCAATGGCATTCAATGGAGGTGCTTGCTACCCACCCAAAAGCTTTTAATGTACATCATCATCATCATCTTCTTTGTTGCTTTATAGCTAGCAAGCTGGCTAGCTATCTAGCTTCTTTCTAATTGGTGGGTTTTCTACACTACACACCAGTTGTAGTAGGGTTGCTAGGGTTATCTAGGGTTTTGGGTGTGCTACTATATAGATAACACACCCAAAACCCTAGATAACACAACCAAAAAACCCATCATCAAGAGTCCCCTCTTATCAAAGAGCAAAACTATGAGGCCTAAAAAATTGGCCAGATTAAGCCAATACCGTAGTAGTACCTTGGCCATTTCGACCTTGGCCATTTTGACACATGTCCCCGTTGAATAATTAATTAATTTTGAAAAACTCATTTCAACAAATGAAAATATTCTTAAATATTCACTATTAATCAATCCTTCACAATATTTTTTTTGATTTGGAAAAAATAATTTTTGTAAATTCAAGATTTCTGAAAATAATATAATTAGTGTCAAAAAGGCCAAGGTATTATTAGGGTAGCCACCAACTTACCATCATCACATTGGAAGCCCCTTTTTTATGACTCAGTTGCGGGTAAACTTCACCTCAATTGACATCAGTTTTCACCTTGGTAAACTTTGTTCTATGATAATGGATAGGTATTATATGTGTAAGATGATAGGTTACTCTTTGGTAACTAGACGCATCTAGATGGGGTAAAGGTTAAGTGAGTTGTAGAAGGTAGGTAGTAAAAACACAAACTTGAGTCAACCACTATGGTTAGCTACAGGAACTCTTCCCCAATTAACCAAAAAGTGTTTTCCTTTCCACCCACCATTCATTCATTCATCCATCCATTCATCCATCCATCATAGTTCATTGGTGCCTCACTTTGGCCCTAAAATTTGAATTGAACGAGTCCAAACTTGGGACTCCCTCTCGACTTCTAAGAACAAAGGCACATTTAGAATAACAAATGGAATTTGAGTGAGTAACATGCAATGAAAATGAGCCAAACTCGTACTCTTTGCAAATTGGGAGTGCAACTAAAAATTTTGCCCAAGTCAAAGAACATTATTTTTTTTATTTATTTATTTATAAAATAATACATTGCACTTTACCACATGTAATGATGAGTGTGACTTTATAGTTGACTAGTAAAACTAATAACAAAAATAATAATAATAATAATAATAATAAATCAAATCATAAAATGTCAGCCATGGGGAATGTGTGACCTTTGTGACATCATCACCATTAAATAAAAGACTGGCTATTCACTTCATCATAATTTTATTTTTGGACACTTTATATATGACAACATAAAACATGCGGCATACATAATTTTTTCTTTTATAGATGTAAAATTAATTATGGTGAATAGCCAGTCTTTTAATTACAATAATTGTTCCAAAATGAAACAAAGTGTGTGTCACAAGAAGGAAAAATTAGATTATCATAAATTTATAAAACTTTTCATTTTTTTAATTTATTTAATGAAATTTTGTAACTTTCAATATCATAATTTTAAAATAAAGAAAATAGCATTTGGATTTATTTAGGATATTTAATGAAATTGCAACTTTAATTGAATTTTAATATATTTGAGAATTATATTATCAAAATTACTGATTTTTGGATTGATTTCATGATTTTCAGTAATTTTGAATATCATAATTTGAAATATAAAACTATTATCTGGATTATTTAGGTTATTTTATGAAATTTGAACTTTAAAACTAAATCTTTTAACAATTATGAAAATTAAATTATCACATAATTATAAAACCATAATTTTTGGATTGATTTCATGATTTTCAATAATTTTGAATATCATAATTTGAAATATAAAACTATTATCTGGATTATTTAGGTTATTTTATGAAATTTGAACTTTAAAACTAAATCTTTTAAAAACTATGAAAATTAAATAATCACATATTTATTAAACCTTAATTTTTGGATTGATTTCATGATTTTCAGTAATTTTGAATATCAAGATGTTGATTATAAAATGTAATTATGTGTACTTAAATTTGATATTTGGTAATTTATAACTTTATTTGTTAGAGGAAAATTATTTTGTCAACAAAATTTATTTCCCATGCTTGCAATAAATAAGGGATTTTTGTTATTGGGCATTGAAATAGGTTCAATGAATTATATCTACCTTTGTTAAAATAAAATAAAAATATTGCAAACATAATTTTGCCATGAATACTGTTTTGCACATAATGCCTATTTTTCCAATTGCTTGCTCACATTGAAACACTTTAACGACCCAATGGTTTTGTAAATAATACTCATATTTTATGGAAATTTTCAAACCTCTCCATGCATTTTCAAACTTTATTGATCAAGAAATAAATTATTTCAACAAATCTTTATCCTACAAGTTATGTATTTCCTAATGACCTTTTATATTCAAAAATTCCATTTTTCAAAACTCTATTAAGAAGTTAGGCTTTTAACTTTGATCTTAATGGTAAAATCTTTTGTTTCATTGCCTTCCATTTTATCTTGGTAGGTTAGGAAGAAATTACCTTTGATGACTTCTTGTTGTGTTGTCATGTTACTAGTTAGTTCTATCATAATTAAAGAACTTGTCATTTGAGTTGTGACTTTTTAAAACATTGAAATTCACTTGTGATTATTATTTGCTTTAAAACTAGTCTCCATATTTGTAATTTAAGGAAATTTCTTAGTTTTGGGTTTTGATAATTATTAAATGTGTTGCCTAAATCATTTAATTTGTATGAGGTTGTCTACAACATTTCTAGAATGATTCATCATTGTTTGTTTTGGAAATGAATATAAAAATTTGGATATCTTGGAAACGATTGTCCTCCCCATATGTATTTCATACACAACAATGTTTATTATTTGTGCATTTTAATATAGCCAAAAGTGATGATGATCTACTAAATGACATGGCCAATTTGGTTACAAGCTTAATATGAATGTTTGCTTGTTGGAGGGATGCTTCAAACTTTAATTTTCATGTAATTTTGGTGGAATGGTGTTGGTCCATGTTCTATGTCTTGCAATTTGGTTCCTCTCTTTGCTTATTGCATTATGTATTGTTTGGATTGGTCTTTCTCATTTTTTTTTGGGCTTTCTTTTATTGTTCCTCCCATGTTTAGATCCTTTTCTTATTGATGCACAAATATCTATTGTGCACAATCACAACATTCCATTCTAATTGAAAGGTTAAATTCATGATCTTTGTGGATGACTTTGTTACAATTGAAGTGTTGGAGCAATGCCTGTGCACGATGTTTCATTCCAACTAGGTTCTTTACACATTTCCAAGGATGTCACTTATGATGAGAATAATGTCACAAGTTCAAAGTATAATGTTCCCACCTTTGGAATGCATGGAAAGGTTTGGTTTGTGGATGTTGGTTCATATAAAATCATTCACGACAACTTGCCAAAAATTTCACAAAAGACCATGCTGACATTAAGAACAACTATGTATGTGGTCAAAGCAACCCATTTGGAAGAAGGTATCAAGTAAGAGACATAAGACAATGATAGGCCCCTTCAATCATATGTCCCTCTTCCAACCTTTGTGTTCATTATTTGTTTGATTTTTTTGACAAAGATGGGAGGGCATTGTAATTGTCAAAAGTAGATCACAATGTACCCAATTGCCAATTTCTTTGAAGTTGTCCACCATGTCACTAATATCTTCACAACCATTGGCTTCACAATTGCTAATATCTTTGCGACTATCAACCATGCCAATAGTATCTTCATAACCACCTACCTCAAAGTCCATGCTTCTCAATGTGCTAAATTGCTTATGAACAATGTCATTGACAACACATGGTTTCAATGAACTATAGTTGTGGGATTATGACACCATCTTTGTTCACAACATCCCTTTTTTTCTCATAACATTCAATGGAGACATATTGTTTGAAATGTCCCCTTTTTGGATTTGTCACCATTCAGGACAAATGTAAGGCATGTAAGAATGTTATTTGGTGAGTAGGTGAACAAGAAGGTGAGCATGTGAACATGAACATTGGGTATATCATTAGCATATTTCATCACATCATCAAAATATTCCTTGATGATGTGGCAAAAATATTCTCTAACAAATTTGAATATTACACCATATCATGATTATATTCAAATATTCCTTAACAAATTTGAATATTTTGTTATGTTAACCCAAGTGCCCTTATCTAGGTTAATGGTAAACAACACTACTATGGGTTTCATGCAAAATGAAGAATGGGTGATAGAATGGGACAAATAATGGTTGTTAATGGAAAAACTTTAAGAGAATAGGTTTGACAAACATTGTTAGGGCTCATCATTTTGATTTGTTTCCAAACATTACAATATCATGTCATAAGGCGAAATTGAAGTATTTAAATCAAATTTACATATTTAGGTTTAAACATTAAAACTTTAAAAAAATTAAGATCCTTGAATTGAATTGGTTTTTTTCCCTAATGCAAAAATAAGCCTTGCTAGTTGTGCAAAGAAAAAACACAAGGAAATCATAATTTTCCCAAACCATACATGTAGTTTTACCACTTTAAATTCTCAATTGCCCTTGGCCATTACATGGTTCTGCATGTTTTGTGGATGAGGTAACTAGACATAATTACCATCCATTGAAAATCAAGACCCCCTCTTTTCATCCATGCAAATAGTAATTATGACATGTTCATCCAAACAGTGAAAGGCTATGGAATCATCAGGCTTGCAATGAGAGCCCAAGGTGATACCTTGTGTTAATTAATAGGTTGTTAATGCAACATAGGTTGAAGGTTATGGTTTGCAAATTGTAAGTGATTGTTAATAAGAATGTCAACATTCCCATGAGGGATGGTTACAGACTAAGTAGCTAGTGAAAGTTATTGAGTTACTGAATGTGGTTAAGTTGTGGAAGCACTAAAATTATGTCTAACAATTTGACACTCAAGTCCATTATTAGACATAATTGGTCGTTGAAAGGTGCCAAATGTGCATTCATTCCTTTTTTTATTGGACATGGGTTATGAGCTCCACCATTCACATGTTGTTGTAACTTTAACATTGGGTTCGTGATTAAGTGTGAAATGCAAGGGCCCATGAGGCCAAGAAAATGTGTTTGAGTGTGAAACACACTTTCACAAATGGGGGAGAATGCAATAGATGGAGCCCAATGACTCCCAGGTGTATTCCCATTTTGGGAGTTGCACATGTGCAAGATTCTTAAATGTTCAAAGCCTTGGTTGAAAAGGAAAACAAACACTAAATTGGGTGCTTAGGATAATGCTCAAAAGTTTTTGAAATTTAGATGCCTAAAATGCTTTTGGATTGTTCATTTAAACCTGATATGCATCAATTATGATCATAAGAAAGATCGGGATCCAAAGTCCCAAATCCCTTTAAAACAAAGGTCAAATGATATCTGATTGGGGCATGTGATACACTGTTGGACAAATCTTTTTGAAGGTTATAAGATATTTCTTTTGCATGTTTCAAAAAAATTTGATTTGAGAAAGATATGAGCTTCCAAATTTTTGGAACAACAAGAGTCCCAATTTGGGACTCTCACTTGGGAATTTCAAAAAAAAAAGTGATAGATGTGAACATTAAACACCATCTTCAAATGGATGGAATTCATCCATAATGTTCATCCATAATTCCTAATTAAGTCCTAGTGAACTTTCAATTAAATCCTAATTAAATCCTTGTTAACTTTTAGTTAAATCCAAATTATGTTTTAATTAAATCATATTTAATTTTAGCTAAATACTAGTTAATTTCTAATTAACTCTTAATTAAGTCTTAATTAACTTTAGTTAATTTTTAGTTGATTTCTAATTAAGTCCAAGTTAACTTTCAATTAAGTTTCAATTAACTCATAATCAATTTTTAGTTAGGAAGGTTCTCAAGAAACTTCCTTATTTGATGCACACATAGAGGCTTCTTTGAACTAGGTCCACAAAAGGGTATAAATAAAAATAGGATCCTTCACTTCTTTTAGTCTATTCAACACCAATCTTATGAATGATTTTACACCATAACCTTGTCATGTTCTTTTCATGTTCATGTTTACATATGTTAACATAATAAAAATTTGTTTCCACATTTATCTCACACATTTCGTGTTTTTGTTTTAATTATTATGTTCTTGTTTTTTGATCATGTAATCTTGTTTTGTTCCTTGTTTGAAAATTAGACTTAAACCTTTCTTTCAACCTTTATTCTTATGTTTTTTTGTGTCTTTGACAATTTGAATATATTCCATCAGGTCTATGTCCCCATGGAAAGTCATAAAATATTCTAGGGGGGGGGGGGGGGGGGGGCGAAAAAACCCACAAAAAAAAAGAGGGGGGGGGAAAAAAAAGGCCCCACAACAAAAGGGGGGGGGTTTTTTTTTTATTTTTTTCT
>Ga0116231_10005983_pt1 | contig 23579 bp, 13 predicted proteins | sample S1TSphgellanicum_2_FD_89695 | JGI IMG/M metagenome (GOLD analysis project Ga0116231, IMG submission 89695) | Host-associated microbial communities from peat moss isolated from Minnesota, USA - S1T2_Fd - Sphagnum magellanicum MG | ecosystem: Host-associated > Plants > Peat moss > Unclassified...
CCTCAAGAACTGGCTCGGCCACGATCCGGCGGACGTGCTGGCGGGGAGTTTCCAGACCTTGCCGCTGGTGTGAGCCACGCGGCGTGATCAAATCCGGGAGCGTGCAGTTATCCCTGATCCCGCCCGACGACTACGCGCGCGTCGTTTTGCCCGATTCGGCGGCGATGTGGGCTGCCGGGCGAACGCACGACCAGTACATCGGCGATTTCCACGAGCTCGCGGCGTCGTCGTACGGCAAGCGCCGCTTCCGCACCCTTGGCCTCGTCATCGACGGCCGGATCGTCGCGTCGTGCAAGCGCTACGAACGCGAGCTGCGCTGCGGCGATCGCGCCTATACGGCGGTGGGGATCGGCGCGGTGTTCACGCCGCCCGACCTGCGCGGGCGGGGGTACGCGACCGCGATGCTCGGCGCATTTCTCGATAGCGAACGGGCGCGCGGGACCGATCTCGTCTTTCTCTTCAGCGACATCCATCCGGCGTTCTACGAGCGCCTCGGCTTCGCCGCGCTGCCGTCGCGGACGTTCAGCCTGCGGGCGGATTCGCTTCCGGCGCGGCGGCTCGACATCCGGCCGGTCGGCGACGCCGACTGGAGCGGCGTGCGGCGCTGCTTCGACGCGCTCGACGCGCGCCGCCGGGTCGCGCTCCGGCGCACGCCGTTGGTTTGGGAATGGCTGCGCATCGCGGCCCGCTCGCACGTCGCGAGCGGCGCGCGCGTCGAGTTCCACGTACGCACGGGAAAAACGACCCTTGCCTACGTGTTCGGGCGCCGGCTCCCCAAGACCGACACGTTCGTGCTCGATGAGTTCGCCTACACGGGCGACGAGGGATTCGACGCGATCCCGCCGCTGCTACGCGCCGCAGCCGGCGACCTGCGGAAGATCACCGGCTGGCTCCCCCCCGATCTCGCGCGCGTGGCGCTCCCCCGCGGCGCCGTGAAACGCCGCAAATCGGCGATCGCGATGCTGGTCCCGCTCTCCACCACGGCCCGCCTCGCATGGCGAACCGAAGCGGCCGCGATCCTTGCCGACGACGCCGACCGCTGCTGGCCGACGGACCACATCTAGGAAAATTCCTTTTTGGTCTGGCCAAAAGGTTTCAGGCCGACGGCAGGGCAAGCGGCTCCGGTGCGGCGGAATGCCGGCGCTCTCCTGAAAGCGAGAGTGGGCGCGTTCGGGAGGGGAAAGGCGGGGGCGATCGTTCAGATCGCTCCCGCCTTTTTACCTGGCCGGCGCGGCTACCCCCGGACGCGCAGGATTCACTTCGCGCGCTCGGCAACCGCTCGCGCTTCGCGCTTGCACCCCCGGCGCCCGGGAGAGAGAAGAAACACATGACCCCGCTCGATCGCCGCACATTCCTTGCATCCACCGCGGCCGTCGCCGCGCTCGGCGCCCAGGCCGCACCCGTCGTCGCGACACCCGCTTCAGCGGGGCCCGTCTTCATCGCGACGTGGAGTTTCGGTAAGGCCGCAACCCTGCGCGGCGCGGAGGTGCTTGCCGGCGGCGGATCGCTGCTCGATGCGATCGAGAAAGGCATCAACGTCATCGAAGACGACCCGACGATCGAGACCGTCGGCTACGGCGGCTTGCCGAACGCCGAGGGCGAGGTGGAACTCGACGCGGGGATCATGGACGGGACGCGGCAGCGCGCGGGCGCCGTTTTCAATTTGCACAAGATCAAGAACCCGATCTCCGTCGCGCGCCTCGTACTCGAGAAAACGCGTCACACACAACTCGCCGGCGAGGGCGCGCTCGCGTTCGCCCGCGAGATGGGTTTCGCACCGATGCAACTCCTCACGCCGCATTCGCTGCAAACCTGGCTCGATTGGAAGAACGACCCGCACCATAAGACGTACTGGGTGGATAAGGATCATCACGATACATGCGGGATGGCTGTCGCGCACGGCGGCCGGGTCGCCGCCGGCTGTTCGACGAGCGGCCTTGCCTGGAAGATCCCCGGCCGCGTCGCCGATTCACCGCTGGTCGGCGCCGGCTACTACGCCGACGATCGCGCGGGTGCCGCATCGGCCACCGGCAACGGCGACGTGATGACCAACTACTGCACGAGCTTCTACATCGTGCAGAAGATGCGCGAAGGGATGCACCCGCAAGAGGCCGCCGAGGACTGCATGCGCTACATGGCCGCCACCGGCCCCAACATCCGCGACGACCAATACTGCGTGATCGCCATCAACCCGCGCGGCGAAATCGGCGCCGCCTCGATGAACGCCAAATATCCGCTTCAGTACGCCGTCTGGCGCGACGGCAGCGCAACCGTGCAAACGGCGAAGGCGGTCTTCTCGTAGCGCTTCGTCGGGCAGCTCAGACTTTTTTAAGGGGCGCATTTTAGCGTAGCACAATGCACCCGCGCGAACGAGGAGAGGCGTATCCGCATGCCGCGTGGCGGACGCGGCTGATGGCCGGCAACGCCTTCTTGCGGTCGGGCGCCGACACGGTCTTCGACGGCTTCGTTCGCGCCGTCGGCGCGGCGCTGGACGTGCCGATGGCGATGCTCGCGTTCGAGCACGCGGATCAGTGGCACGTTCGCGCCGCGGTCGGGCCGATACCGGAGCGCTTCGCGCGCGAGAGCTCACCATGCACGGTCGTCGCCCAGACCGGCGTTACGTTTGCCATCACCGATCTCGCCGCCGACCACCGCTTTCACGCAGCTGAAACAAACGGACAGCCGACACGTTTCCGTGGATACGCGGGCGTTCCGATCGTCCTGCGCGGCGGCCGAATCCTGGGATGCCTCGCGGCGATCGACGCGGTTCCGCGCTGCTTCGACGACGATGAACGCGCGGTGCTCGAAGCGATGGGAAGCGCGCTCGCCGCGAACATCGAGCGCCGGCTCGGGCTTCCATGCATCGCCTGGGCGAAGGCGAGCTTCCTTGCCGGCGCCCTCGAACATACCGACGATGCGGTACGCATTTTTCGGCTCGACGACGGCCGCATCGTCGACGTGACCTACCAAAATCGCGCGGCGCTCGCGGGGCCCGGTGCGTCGACGGCCGAGCTCACCGAGGCGCTCGGCGAGGTCGGCGGCGACGTCTTGCGCACGGGAGCCCGTGAGGGATCGATCGTCGAGATGCGCGCTCGGCGTTTCCAGATCATGGGCGAGGACTACGCGGTCACCGTCGAGCGCGACGTAACGCAACACGAACGGTTGGAACAGGCGTTCGACGACGCCGCAATACAGGCGCGACTCGTCGCCGAGCGCTACGCATCGCTCGCGACGCTCTCGGCGATCGATGCGCGACGCTCCGATCGGAGGATCACGCAGATGCTGGAGTTCGTGCTGCGCGAGTCGCGGATGGGCACTGCGGTGCTCGCGATCCGCTCCGGCGCCGAGCGGCGCGTCTGGGAAGCGCACGGAGAGGCCGCGCTCCGGGTGACGATTCCAAGCCGCTTTGTCGAGGCCGCGCTTACGACCGGCGCGAGCGTTCGGCTTGCGCCATCGAGCGATGCCGCGAGCGACGCGCGCTTTTCGAGTGAGTCGCTCGTCGCGAGCGATTCACATGCCGTTGCCATTTGCCTGGGTCGCGCGCAAACGCCGAACCGGGATACGGCCGCACCGATGGACGCCGGCTTCCTTCATCTCTTCATGACGATTGCCGCCGGTACCGACGCATAGCGGTATGACCGGCGCGCTTGTCTCGAAAGGATTTGCCGGCATCCGATTCACAACCGATCATCTGTGCCGTTCACGCCTTGGCGCTGTCGAGGACGAATCGCGTGAAGAGCGCCCGGAACAACCTGCCACCGCAAACAACGACATTCGTCGGCCGCGAAGCCGATGCCGAGGCGATCGGTAAGCTCGTTGCAGATTCGCGCGTCGTGACGCTTACGGGCGAGCCCGGAATAGGAAAGACCCGGCTCGCCCTGCACGTCGCATCGCAACAACTCGCCGCACGCATGGACGGCATTTGGCTCGTCGATCTCTCTCCGGCGCGCGAGGCAGCGAACGTCCCGAACGCCGTCGCCGCCGCCCTTGGTTTGGCCGGCGGCGACGGTCGCTCGGCGCTCGAGCACATCGCCGATGCGCTCGAGTACAACGATGCACTCCTGATCCTGGACAATTGCGAACACGTGGACCACGCGGTGCGCGCTTTGGTGACGTCGCTCGTACAATCGTGCCCTCGCGTTCGCATCCTCGCAACCGCTCATAGCGCCCTCGACCTTCCGTTCGAGCGAACCTACGCGGTGCAGCCGCTGGCGATGCCGTCGGACGCCGACGCGTCGAAACCGGAGGGAGCGCCGACTTCATTCGACGCCCTGGCGCTGTTCGCCGACCGCGCGCGCGCCTCGAACGATACGTTCGTCTTAGACCAAGGGAACATCGCCGACGTGGTGCGGATCTGCCGTTACCTCGAGGGCGTTGCGCTCGCGATCGAACTGACCGCAAGCCATGTGCGGGCAGCCGACGTGAAGATGATCGCTGCCGATCTCCGTACGGCGTTCGGCGTCGGCGACGACGACACCGCGACGCACACCGCCGCACGCTCCGTGAAGTGGGCGGTCGCGCAACTCCCGGCTCACGAAGCGCGCGTCTTGCGGCGGCTCGGGATATTCTCGGGCGGCTGGACCGCGGCGTCCGCGGCCGCAATCGTCGCCGACCCGTTCGAGGATGCGAGTGCAATCGACGCGGCGCTCGATTCGCTCGCGGCAAAATCGCTCGTCGTGGTCGATTCGGCTGCGCCGGGCCGTTTTCGGTTGCTAGAGTCGATTCGGGACGCGCTTGCGCCGTCGCTAGCGACCGCCGAACGCGCGCTGACCGCGGCACGCCATGCGCGCTACTTCGCCGACTTCGTCGCCGAGGCCGACCGGCGCCATTACGAGGCTCCCCTGCGGACGGTGATCGCCACCCTGATCCCGGAGCTCGACAACATCCGCGCGGCGATCGCGTGGGCGCTCGGCGACCGCAACGATCTCGACCTGGGGTGCGCGATGGTCGGCGCGCTGGGCTACGCCTGGCGCATCGTCGCGTACCACGATGGAGAACGGCTCATCGATCTCGCGCTTCGCGCGGCGGCTGACCCGGCGTCGTGCGTCGGAGACCGAACGCGCGCACGGCTCTATCGCGCGTCGGCGGAGTTCGAAATACGTTTGCATGCCGGCGTGCTCGACTCGGCGAAGCGATCGATCGAGATCTACGATGCGCTGCGGATGGACGTCATGGCCGCCGAATCGCGCCGGCTCTACGGTTTCTTGCTCCACCGCAACGGCCGCGTCGACGAAGCGATCATCGAACTTTCCGAGGCGGCGGTGACGTTCGCACTCGGCGGCGAGCGGCTCTGCGAAGGCCGCGCACTCTCCGATCTGGCCGTGCCCGTCTGGATGAACGGCAAGCGCGCCTATGCGAACAGCTTATATGCCCGGGCCGTCGACGCGGTGACCGGCATCGGTGACCGGCGCGAAGCATCTCGGATGGGACTCAATTTCGCCGAGTGTCAATTTCATACCGGAGACGTCGATGCTGCGATCCGAACGGCTACCGAAGCGTTCGTGCGATGCGAAGGAGCGGATCTCCAGGAAATTCTGGCGAGCAATCTTGCCGCCTATTTCCTCGTGCAACGAAGCGCGACCGAGGCCAAGCGGTACGCACGGCTGTGCCTCGACTTATGCCGCGAGATCGCCGCCCCCGTATCGCGTCCATTGCAGCATCTCGCGGGCGTGGCGGCCATGACCGGACCGCACCTGTATACGACGAGCCTGCAGTTGCTCGGGTTCGTGAACGAGCAACTGCGAGCGGCGAAGGAACGCCGGGATCGGACCGAGCAGGTGACCTACGATCTGACGCTCCGGCTGCTCGCCTCAGCCGTCGACGAGGCGACGTGCGAAGCCACGATGGTCGCGGGCTCGCGCATGACGCACCATGCGGCGATCGCGCTCGCCTCCTCGCTGTGAGCGACCGCATCGCCGCTCTCGTCCGACGTTCACGGGCCGGCGTCGTCGTCCTCGCCGCACCGCCCGGCTACGGCAAGATGGATGTCGTGCGCGACATCGTCGCAGCCGATTCGGCGCGCAGCATCACGATCGACTTCGCGACGTGCCGTTCCGCGGCCGACGTCGCGCAGCGCATCGTCTCCTCGATCGTCCTCGATCGCGACGGAGACGACGCGGCGCCGTCGACGATCGTCGCCCTCACCTCGTTCGATCGCCTGACGAGAGAGGACGCGGCGATCGCCCGCGCGATCGCCCGCTGGATCGTTCGCCTCGCACGATCGGCGCGCACGTTCGTGCTCGCGCGGCGGCGGCCGACCGAGATTCTCGACGCGCTGGCGGGCATGCCGGTGCTGATCCTGGGTCCGGAGGATCTCGCCGTCGACGTGGAGCGCGAGCGCGAGCGCATCACGGGCGTACCGCCGAATTGGGCGGAGCGCTACGTCGCGGCCTTTGGACCCTGGCCGCGCGCATGGGAGCGGCTGCGCGCCGCGGCGCTTCGTCCGCGTCAACGACTCCGTACGAACGACATTCGAGAACTTGCGACGCTCGTTCGCGGCGAGATCGACGCGCTCGTTGCCGCCGACCGGCCCGCGGCCGTCGCCCTCGCGGCGTTCGGTCGCGCAACCGCGGACGAAATCGCGGCCGCCACCGGCGCCGCCGGCCCCGACGACGTCGAGCGAGCCCTCGGAGCGCTGGACGGATTCGTCGCGCACGACCGCGCCGGTGGCTGGCATATGTTCGACTTTCCTCGCCGCGTGTTCTTCGAGCTACGCAACCCCGCGGACGTGGCGCTCGCAACCCGCGTCATCCTCGGCGTCGCGGAGACCGACCCGTTCCGGGCGCTCATCATGGCCCTTGAAGCGCGCGAAGCCGAGGTCATCGCGACGCTGCTCGCGACGATGGAAACACCGCAGCGAGCGGACATGATCGTGCGCGCCGAAGAACGGCTCGGCGTCGAGCCGTTCTTGATCGACGACCGGCTGTTCGTCGCGTGGTGGGAGACGCCGCGTAGCCGCAAGCGCTTCGGCGAGATGGTCGATGGCCTCAAAGGGTTGCGTGTCTTCGGCTCTACCGAGGTGCGCTGGCGTCGCAACCTCGCCTTGGCGCTCGCGCAAACCGAATCGCCGCAGCTGACCCGGGCACTCTCGACGATCGAGTCCCTCGTAGCGCTCGAGAAGATCGGCGAGCAGCTCCGGTCGCTCGCGTGCGCGCGGCTGGCGTATAGCTTCGCGTGGATCGGCGACGCGGAGAACTTCGGGCGGTTGGCACCCGCACTCGATACGGCGTTCTCCGACGCGCGCCGTGCGCGACTGCGCTACGAGTACGTCCGCTGCGTGGGCGACGCGGTGGCGCGGCGAGCGGTGCTGGGCGCGATGGCGCGCGAGTCGACGGGCATTCCCTACCGGGAGCGCGAGGTCGCCGTGTCGACGGCGCTCGATGCCTTCTTCAGCGCCGATGCCTCGCGCTTCGACGCCGCCGTCGCCCGCTTGCACGATCTCGACGCGACCGACGCAACGCTCGCTGCGGCCTTGTCCTACATCGAGGGCCGCACCGCGACGCTGCCGCTTTCCGTAACGCACGATCAACATCTCGTCGCATTCGCCACCCTCGTCCGGGCGGCGCGTCCAGCGGAGATCGGTGAGCGTGCCCTCCTGCTGCGCGCGGCGATCGCGCACGCGGATCTCTCGTCCGATGTCGAGTTACGGATCGCGACCCGGCTCGCCGCGGCGTACGCGGTTCCCGATGATGCGACCGCGTTCGTCAGCGATGCGGAGCGCCTTGCACGATCGGCAGGCTCGGGCGGCCTCCAAGGCGCCGTCGCCTGCGCCAAGCGCGGCGAGATCGACGGCCCGCTGCTCGGCCTCGCGCAGCGATTCGGCTCGAACGAACGAACGCCGGCGCGATTCAAACTGGGCGTCTTCGACGGTACCGTGCGCGGACCGGACAACGTTCCGATCGCGCTGGCGGAACGACAGCTGGAATTGATCACGTTTCTCGGCCTGCATCCCGACGGGTGGGCCGATCGCGACGCGATCGTTGAGGCGATCTGGCCCGACCTTGCGCCCCAGGCGGGTGTCGGCGCGCTCAAAACGGCTGCCCATCGCGCCCGGAGCGCGCTCGGCGAGCCGCGCGCGATCGTGCCGGCGGGAAACGGGTATCGACTCTCCCCAACCGTGGTGTCGGACGTCGCGTCGATCGAGATGCTCTTGGCGAAGCCGGACGAGACCGTCACCGGTCTCGGCGGCCTCGATGCCGCCTACGCCATATTCGCAATGGGGATCGAACGCTTGCGGGAAGGGTCGAATCGCTGGCCCTGGTTCGACCGCTACGCCGTGCGAATCGATCGTGCTCTCCGTCGCCTTGCGGCCGCAATCGCGCGCGCGGCGTTGCTCGCCTCGCAGCTCGATATGGCGCACCGGATCGCTGCCGATCTGCGATCGCTGGACGACGCCGACGAAACGGCCTTCAAGATCGCGGTGGATGCCCACCGCGCGGCCGGCAATACGCTGGCCGCCGCGCGTGAGATCGAGCGCTACTCCGCACTGTTGCGGTCGTTCGGCGGCGATCCGGTCACCGAGATCGCGCGACTCTGGGAGCACCCCGGACGGTAACGTAACCGTTTCGTAACCGGCGTCCGCTATGCTCAAGTCATGCAACCGAGGGGGAGGCGTCCAAAGGCGCCCCTTGCTTTTCGTTGAGGGGACGCTTCCATACGCATTCTGCTCGTTGAAGACGATCCTGTGGCCGCGACGACGATTCGCGATATGCTCGGTCGCGCCCGATTCGCCATCCATCTCGAAACGGACGGACAAACCGGACTCGACGCACTGCTGAGCAACGCGTTCGACGCGGCCGTGCTCGACATCGATTTGCCCACCCGCGACGGCTTCGGAATCTGCCGCGCAGCGCGCGCCGAGAACATCGATGCGCCCATCCTGGTCGTCTCAGATCGCGACGACGTCGAGGACTGCGTGCGCGCACTCGACGCCGGGGCCGACGACTACCTGACCGCGCCGTTCGCCGAGGCGGAGTTTGCCGCTCGGCTTCGCGCGCTCTTGCGCCGCGGACGCCGGCCGGTTCACGAGCGTCTGACCGCGGGCGACTTGGTCGTGGACCACGGCGCGCGGACGGTGACCGTCGCCGGGCGGCCGCTGGCGTTCGCTTCCACCGAATTCCGCGTCATCGAATATCTCGCAATCAACGCGAACATCGCGATCTCGCGCAGCCAGATGCTCGAACGCGTGTGGGGCGATCGATTCGACGGCGAGCCGAACATCGTCGACGTGTACGTCAGTTCGATTCGGCGCAAACTGCAGCGCGCGGGAGCGCAGCGCTGTATCGAGACGGTCTGGGGCGTCGGCTACCGGCTCGTCGCGTAACGTTTCGGCCGGCCCTGAGTGGGGGGAACCGGCCGGAATCGGCCCGTGGGTGTTTTTCCAAGCGGTGCCGCGCTCGGGAAAACACCCCCGGCTGACCGCACCCGCTCGCAATCCGATCCTGAAAGGCGATTCTTCCAATGGGTAGCTATGTCGGAGGCCGCCGGCGCGGCACCTCGGTCGAACGCCGCGGGCAGTGGGCGCGCGCCTACATCCCGGATGCGATTGCCCGCCGGTCGTTCTCGCTCTGCGAAGCGACGGTTCACGCACTCGATGAGGCGGCGCTCGCGATCGACGCGTTCGATCGCGCGATCGCACTGGTGCCGAACGGCAGCGCCTTGGCGAGATTGTTCTTGTCCGTCGAGGCCGTCGCATCGGCACGCCTCACGGGCGCCACGGCTGCGGTCGACCGGCTCCTGCGTACGCATGCCGACCTGGCGCCGAGCGCCAAAGGCCGTGCAAATCGGGTCTCCGTGGCCCTTCCCGTGCTGGCCGTCATCGAAGCGACGACCGGTCTCGAGGCCGCGTTCTCCGTCGATGCACTCACGCGTATTCACACCATGCTCTTCGACGGCTCGGCGGACGCCGATTACGGGGGGCGTCTGCGCCGGCAGAGCCGGCGCTGCGCGGGAAACGGTGCGCTCGGGGGATTCGTCCCGCCGCCCGGCGAGCATGTCGGGCCGTTACTCGAGGATTTGTGCGCGTTCGCGAATCGCACCGACGTGCCGGCCGTGCTGCAAGCGGCGATCGTGTATGCGCAGTTTCGGACGATACGGCCGTTCCTGGACGGTAACGCACGCATGGCGCGGGCGCTCGTCCATGCGATCCTACGCCGGCACGGTTTGGCGACGCGCGCCGTCGTGCCGCTCTCCGTGGTCTTCGGCGCCGATGCAAACGGCTACGAAAGCGCACTCGACGACTATCGTTTCGAGGGTGACTACGAGAGCGGATCGAACGCGGCGCGGGTCAACGATTGGATCGCGACGTTCGCCCACGCGTTGCGTGCGGCCACCCAACGCGCCGGCACGTTCGAGTCGGCACTGGCGATGCTCGTCGAACGCTGGGAGACGACGCTCGGCCCGCGCCGCTCCGATGCGGCGAGCGTGCGGCTCATTCATCAGCTGACGGACCGGCCGATCCTCACGATCGCGGAGGCACAGGAGATGCTTGAAAGCAGCAAAGCCGGAGCGGGGAACGGCATCGCCGAACTCGTCGAAGCGGGGATCCTCGTACGAGGGACATCGCATCGCCGGCAGCGCGTGTTCGAGGCGCGCGACATCGTTGACTATTGCGAGGAGTTTGTCGCGCGTTCGCTCGCGACCGGTGCACGGCCGTGAGTCGACGCGTTACGCGCCGCACCTTCGTCGCCGGCATCGCGGCCGCCGGCGCGGTCGGACTGGGCGGACGAGCGTCTCGAGCGGCCGGTGACGCGGGCCGGCGACGGCGCGTCCGCTTCGGCGTGAACTACGTCCCCTCCGAAACGTGGTGGTATCTCTGGAGCGACTGGAACCTCGCAGGTGTCCGGCGCGACTTCGCGGACATCGCGGCCCTGGGCATGGATCACATCCGCATTCAGCTGCTGTGGCCGGAGTTCCAACCCAACGAACGGGCGACGAGCGCGCAGAACATCGACCGTCTCGTCCAACTCCTCGATGAGGCCGGCAGGCACGGACTCGACGTAGAGGTCACGGTCCTCGACGGGCAACTCAGCGGCTTTCTCTTCGTGCCCGCGTTTCTGATCGACAATACCGATGGGCACATCCACAATTTCATCACCGACCCGAAGCTGATCGCAACGCAGCGGCGGCTGTTCGCCGCGCTCGCGCGACGCATCGCGGCACATCCGCGCTTTCTCGGGTTCGACATCTCGAACGAAGTCTATTGGCTCACGCAACCGCTGCATGTCCCGTTCACGCCGGCGCAAGGCGACCAGTGGATGGACGCCTTGCTCGCCGAGTGCGAGCGCGTCGCACCCGGCAAGTTCCATGTGAACGGGGTCGACAAGTGGCCGTACGAGACCGACGGCCCGAATCAATTCACGCGCCGGGCGCTCACGCGCGCCGGCTCCGCGAGTGCGATCCATCCGTGGGCCGGCTTCGGTCCCGTCTTCCAGAAGTACGGTCCGCTCGCCACGCCCGCCACCCACTACGCCGAATTTTACGTGCAGTACATGCAAGCGTTCAGCGAACGCGGCGATCGTACGATCTGGATCGAGGAAGACGGCTGCTCGAAGCAGTGGGTGACGGAATCGCTCATCCCGCGCTGGGCGGAGGCTTCGATCCGCAACGCGGCGAGCTGCGACCATCTCTTCGGCATCACCTGGTGGTGTTCGCACGACGTGAACCGGCGGTATACCGGATTCAATACGCTCGAGTACGACCTCGGGCTCTACACGAACGATCGGCGGCTCAAGCCGCTCGGCCGCACGATCCGCGACATCATCAGCGAATTCGATCGCACGCCGCCCGCGGTCGTCGCGCGCCCGACAGCGCTCGTCATCGACGCGAACATGGGATCCGATCGCATCCACCCGCACTTCAGCGCGCTGGTCGATCACGGGCTCCGTCCGCAGATCGTCCTTTCAGAACGCGTTCACGACAACGCCTATCTCGCCGGCCGCGGGATCACCACCCTCGTCCATCTCGACGAGCCCGTTCGTCCGTCGCCGCAACCGTCGCCGCCGGGAGCGTAAGCCGTCCCCGAAACCGGATGTCGTCCGATGCGGCGCCGATTTGGACGTCGTAGTCACCGGGAATGACGGCGTACGTCGCGCGATCGGCGTCCCACACGGCATACGTTTTTGCCGGTGCATCCAGTGCGAGCGTTCGCCGCTCGCCCGGCGCGACGTGCACGCGTGCGAACGCGACCAGTTGCCGAATCGGCCGCCGGTCATCGCTGACGGGCCGGGTTACGTAGAGCTGGACGACTTCGTCTCCGGCGCGCTTCCCGACGTTCTCGATCGCGATGCTCGCGGAAATCCCCGCGGTCGTCGTGCGCACATCGAAATCGTGATAGGCGAAGCTCGTGTAACTCAAACCGTAGCCGAACGCATAGAGCGGTCGATCGCCGAGGTACCGATAGGTGCGGTTCGTGAGCCGGTAGTCATCGAAGGGCGGCAGCTGTGACGTGCTTGCATAAAACGTGACCGGAAGCCGGCCGGCGGGATTGTAGTCGCCGAAGAGCACGTCGGCGATCGCCGCGCCACCGCTCTCGCCCGGGTACCATGCCTGCACGATCGCGGCAAGATGTGCCGACTCCCACGGCGTCGCCATGGCGCTGCCGCTCAGCTGCACGAACACGACCGGCTTCCCCGTCGCGTGCAACGCGCGCAAGAGCACCGTCTGTACCTCGGGCAATTCGATCCGCGTGCGATCGCCGCCGGAAAAGCCCACCGCCTTGGCGGCGTCGCCCGCTTCGCCTTCGAGCTGCGCGGTGATTCCGCCGACAAACACCACGACGTCAGCCTGCGCAGCCACGCGTAAGGCAACGTCCCAGTCATCGGGAATCGCGCGTCGGACGTAGGCGCAGCCGGCCGCGGTCACGATCGTTGCGGAACTGCCCGCGGCCACACGAATGCCGTCGAGCACGGTGATCGGATGCGACGGCGTCCCGTTATAGTTTCCAACGAGGGCCGGGACCGAATTCGCGTTCGGACCGATGACCGCGATCGTCAAACCGTCCTTGCGCAGCGGAAGCGTTCCGTCATTCTTGAGCAGGACGATCGATTCGCACGCGGCGCGTTTCGCCAGCGCAGCATGCGCGGGCGTATCATTATCGGCGATCGTGAGCCGCGAATACGGCACGCTCGCCGCCGGATCGAACATCCCCAGGCGAAAGCGGACCGTAAAGAGATGACGTAGCGCGGCATCGAGCACGCCCTCGGGGACGAGGCCCCGGCGTACCGCGTCGCCAAGGCCGCCGAATGTGTCGAGGCACGACGTATCGACGCCGGCGGCGACCGCGAGCGCGGAGGCATGCGGGTTGTCGCGTGCAACGCGATAAAAATCGATCAGATCGTCGATCGCTCCGCAATCCGATGTCACGTAACCGGTAAACCCCCACTCCTTGCGCAGAATATCGTGCAGCAGGGCGGCATTGATCGAGACGGGTTTCCCGTCGACCGAGTTGTAGGCCGACATGACGCCGGCGACCCCGTCGTCGCGCACGAGCTCGCGGAACGCGTAGAGATAGAACTCCCGCAGATCGCGCGGATCGACATCGACGTTGAAGTGATGGCGCGTCGCTTCGGGCCCACTGTGGACCGCGAAATGTTTCGCACACGCGGCAACCTTGAGATAGCGCGGATCGTCGCCTTGCAAGCCGCGGACGTACGCCCCGCCGAGCATCGCCGTGAGCACCGGATCCTCGCCGTAGGTTTCCTGCCCGCGGCCCCAACGCGGATCGCGAAACAGATTGATATTCGGTGACCAGAACGTCAGGCCGTAATACTGATCGTGTTTCCCGGCGGCGATCGCATCGTTGTATTTGGCACGCCCTTCGGTTCCGACCGTATCACCGATCTCGTGGATGAGCGCCTCGTTCCACGTCGCCGCCATGCCGATCGCTTGCGGGAACACCGTCGCGACGCCGGCGCGCGCGATGCCGTGCAGAGCCTCATTCCACCAATGATAGGCCGGAATTCCGAGCCGTTCGATCGCGGCCGAGGAGTCGGTGAGCTGCGATACCTTTTCATCGAGCGTCAGTTCCGCGATCAGCGCGTCGACCCGGCGCTCGAGCGATAAGGACACATCGCGGAATGCCCGCTCTGCGCCCGCGGAACCGCGCGCTGCCGGCGGCACCGCAAGCGTGGCCACGGCCGCGGCAGCGGCGCGCAAGAACAGCGCTCGCGAAAGTGAATCACTCATGAGACGTTCCTCTTTGTCTGTGGCGCGACGAACGGGATGTCGCGCAAGCGGATGTGCGCGAAGCGGATGCGCTCGCGACGCCAGGTGTAGGTGATGTCGAGCCCGCCGTCTCGATCCACGATCATCGCGGGATACGAGTATTCGCCCGGACCCGCATCGAGCACGGCGAAACGCGTGAAGTGCAATCCGTCGGCGCTCACCGCGAGGGCGAGCGGTGAACGTGCGGTCGCCGAATCGTCGTAGACGAGCACGGTCCGGCCGTCGCGTAGCACGACCGCGTCGATCGCCGCGTTCGGGTTGACGACCGCGATCGGGTGCGCGGGCGTCCAGGTTCGACCGGCGTCGTATGAGTCGCTCACGCACACGCGGCCGATGCGCAGCGTCGGGCGCGCGTAGAAGCGCAGATGCGTGCGCGTGATCGCGACGACGGAGGGCTGAATGATCCCGAAGCGCGACTCGCCGGCCACCGCCCGATCGAAGCGGCGCGGCACGTCGATCGGACCGATCCGCGCGAACGTCCGGCCGCCGTCGACGCTGCGTTCGATCCACGCGGCCCACGACTCGTAACTCTCCACCGACGAACCGCTCACCACCGTTCCGTCGGCGAGGACGAGCGGCTTCGCGCGAATCGGTCCGTACCAGCCGGCGGGGAGATGCTCGACCGCCGACCAGGTTCGCCCCTCATCGCGACTCCAGCGGCGCGCGCCCGTCCAGGTGCCGACATTCGGACCGAATTTGTAATACAGCCAGAGCCGTCCGTCACCGGTGTGAAAGAGCACCGGATTCCAGGTCGCGACCTGCGCTTCGCGCGCCAGTTCGCGCGGCCGGGACCAGTGGCCAGACCGGCGGAACGACGACCAGATCGCGACGTCTGCGGCGCCCTCTGCGCTGCCGCCGAACCACGCCGCGAGCAGACGTCCGTCGCGCAAGTGGACGATCGTCGAGGCATGACTCGAAGCAAACGGTGCGGCCTCGAACACGAACTCGCGCTGGATCGCGACCGGCTGCATGCGTGCCGATCCCGGTGCCGGCACGACGAGCGCGAGGAGCACGGCGGACGCAACCGCGATGCAATGCCTCATTCGGACATCGGCGCGAAGAGCGATTCGCGCAGTCCTTGCAGGCAGCGCTCGGATCGCTCGATCAGATCGAACGCGACGACCTCGTTGAGGCCCATGCGAAGCCAAGCGGCCGGAACGTAGAGCGCATACTGCGGCCCGATGTCCCAGAAGCGTCCGGCGTTGTGACCGTTCACCCACAGCGATCCCTTGCCGAGCATCCGAACGTCGAGATACGTGTCGCCGAGCGCGTTCAGCGAAAACCGGCCGCGAAAAAACGCGGGGCCCCTCACCGGCGCAGCGTCGAAGCGCAGCCCGGCGAGATCGTCCATCGGTAAGCAAAAGACGTCCCAACCCAACAGTTCGCGGCCCGCGAGCGTAATCGGGCCGACAAGGCCCTTGCGGTCCTGGCCGAATGTCTTCCCGTAGTTGATGCGCCCGGTGCTCTCCACGAAGACCTCGAGGGCGTGCGTACCGTCGGGAACGTCGAGCGCGAGCTCCCGTTCGCGCGTGCGGCGGTCGAGCACGCCGGCCGGACGGCCATCGAGCAAGACGACCGCGTAGTCGCGCACATCGCCGAACGAAAGCGTTCCGTTGACTGGTCCGCGGATCGACGTGCGATAGAGCATCGAGCCGAACGATTGGCCGAACGACTCCATGCTGCGCGGTCGCTCGACGCGTACGGCCGTTCCGAGCAGCGGTGTATATGGCGCGCAACGATCGAGCGTGAAGGGCTCGATCGCGATGCGCGGCGGAACGGGCGCGGGCTCCGGTGCGGGCCCCGTGTAACGAACGATCAGATCACGCAAGCGATGGTACTTGGTGGTCGGCATGCCGCCCTCATCGAGCGGTGCATCGTAATCGTAACTCGTCGTGGTCGGTTGATACGGGGTCTCGGGCGTCGCGTTCGCCCCGCTCCAAAACCCGACGTTCGTTCCGCCGTGAAAAAGATACAGGTTCACGGAGTAGCCGCGCGCGAGCAACCACCCGACGTCGGCGACGGCATCGGCGGTGCTCGTGAGGTGATGCGGCTCGCCCCAATGATCGAAAAATCCGGGATAATATTCGCTGCACATCATCGCCGTGCCCGGACGAAACGCCGCCAACTGCTTCATTTCGTCTTGCGGCGAGCCGGAATTGAGGAACGGCAGCACGCCCGGCAAGCTCCCCGCCGCGAGTCCGGGCGCGCCATCCGCCGTGAACGTGCATTCGCTCGTCAATCCGGCGGCCTGGAACGCCGCGTGGACCGCTTCGAGATATGCGCGATCCGTGCCGAACGACCCGTACTCGTTCTCGATCTGGACGGCGATGATCGGTCCGCCCCGGCTCGCCATGAGCGGAGCGACTTCCTTGCCCAAACGCGCGAGCCAGCGGCGCGCGGGTCCCATGAAGCGTTCGTCGGCGGTCCGGACGACCGTCTCGGGATCGGCCAGGAGCCACGCCGGATACCCGCCGAGGTCCCACTCGCCGCAGATGTACGGGCCGGGACGCAACACGACATGCAGATCGAGCGACTGCGCCAGCCGAATGAACGCCGCCAGATCGCGCTCGCCGCTGAAATCGTAGCGGCCGGGTCGCGCTTCGTGGGCGTTCCAGAACACGTAGGTCGCGATCGCGTTGAGCCCCATCGCGCGCGCCATTTCGAGCCGGGCGCGCCAGTACGCACGCGGGATGCGCGCATAGTGGAGTTCACCGCACACGATCTGGAGCGGTTTCCCGCGCAGGAAGAACCGGCCATCCTCCACGGTGAGCGCCGGCGTGGCGACGCGGGGCGCGGACGCCGGCACCCAGGCGAGCGCGCTCCGGGGGTCAGCGGATGCGAGCATCAACTGCAGAAAGGTCGTGCGGCGCAGGGGACCTCGTTTCCGCATGCCTCCTATATACGAACCGAAGGCCTTCATGATCATGAAGGCTCGAATTCCGGAGAATGAAGAGCCGTGAACGAGAAGCCGTTGCCGCCGCGTGGCGCTCACTTCGAACAAGAAATCAACGCGCAGCCCGACGTCTGGGATGCGATCGCCGCATCGGACCGTGCCGAGCGCCTCGCACGGGCGATCGATAGCGATGTGCTCTTCGTCGGCAGCGGGAGCTCGCTCTTCGCCGGACAACTCGGGGCCCTCGCGCTGCGCCGCCGCGGCGTTCGCGCGAACGCGCTCGCGGCGACCGAAGCTCGCCTCGACCACAATGCCTATTCGGGGAGCGTCGTCGTCGCGCTCTCACAAAGCGGCCGCTCATCCGACCTGCTTGCGGCGCTGGACGCGATCGCGCCGCGCCGGCTCGTCGCGCTGACGAACACGGTCGATTCGCCGCTCGGCGCGCGGGCCGACGTAACGATCGACATCGGCGCCGGAAACGAAGTGGCCGTCCCCGCCAGCAAGAGCGTCACGGCGACGGCGGCGATTGCGCTATGGGCGGCCTCGCTCGTCGGCGGCGACAATCACCGCACGGCACGGATGCTGGTCGAGACGGCCGGCGCCGTTCGCCGTTGGCTCGCAAGCGACGGCATCGCCGCGGTTGCCGGCGCCGGTGCGACGCTCGCGGCGAAGAGCAACGTGGTCGTGCTGGGTTCGGCGTACGGTCTGCCGATCGCGCGCGAGTTCGCACTCAAACTCAAAGAAGCGAGCTATCTCCACGCGGAGGGTTTCGCCGCGGGCGAATTCCGGCACGGCAGCATCGCGATGGTCGATGCCTCCTACGGCGTCGTCGGGATCGTCGACGATGCATCCATCGGCACGGTCGCGCAACCGCTCCACGAATGCGCCGCCGCCGGCGCGCAGTGCTTCACCATCGGCCAACCGCCGATCGACGCGGTTCCCGGCCTCGGCCCGCGCGTCGAGACATCGTTCAACACGCTCGCGTGGCTCGTCACGGCGCAACTCCTGGCGCTCCACGCGGGACGCTCGCGCGAGATCGATAGCGACACGCCGCGCGGGCTGACGAAAGCCCTCGTGAGCCCCACCGAATGAGCGCACGGCGACGCGTCGCGGGCGCGTTCTTGCTGCTGGGCTTCGCGCTTGCGCCGGGACCGGCACGGCCGGCGAGCGCGGCCGATCCGCTTTCGCTGGTCGATGCGTTCATCGGAACGTCGGGCCTCTCGCAAGCCGATTTGATCTACGACTTTCCCGGTGCCGACGTCCCGTTCGGCATGCTCCAGTGGAGCCCCGACACGCCGGCCGATACCCCCGGCGGCGGCTACAGCTTTGCCGACACCACGATCACGGGCTTCAGCCTCACGCACCTCAGCGGCGCGGGATGCGCGGTCTTCGGCGATTTCCGGTTTCTGCCGGCGATCGGTGCGGTGGTCGATCCGGCGCATGCACAGGCCGCCTTCACGCACGTGCACGAGCGCGCGACGCCGGGATCGTACGGCGTGACGTTCACCAACCCGGCGATCGCGACCGAGCTCGCCGTTACCCAACGCACGGGCCTCGGCGCCTTCACCTTTCCGGCCGGCCAGCCGGCGACCGTGCTCATCAACACGTCCTCCGATCAAGCCGGGGTGAGCGACGCGAGCTTTCATCGCGTCAACGCGCACGAGATCAGCGGCTCGGCGACGAGCGGCGCGCTGTGCGGCATGCCCAACGTGTTCACGGTCTATTTCGATGCGCAGTTCGATCGTGATTTCAGCACGACCGGCACCTGGCAAGACGCGCGCGTGACCCAAGGCGGCACGGATTCGAGCGGGCCGCAAAGCGGCGGCTACGTGCAGTTCGCGGCCGGCGCGAACCGGACGGTGAAGGTCAAAGTGTCGGTCTCGTATGTGAGCGTCGAAGGCGCCCGCCGCAACATCGCCGCGGAGGACACGACCTGGGACCTGGGCGCGGTGCGTGCGCGCGCCGCGGCGGCGTGGCGCCGCGCGCTCGGCCACATCACCACGACGGGCGGGACGCTCACCGAACGGCGGATCTTCTCCACGGCGCTCTATCACGCGTTTCTGCACCCGAACGTCTTCAGCGATGCCGACGGCCGCTATCGCGGATTCGACGGCAACATTCACACGGTCGCGGCGGGTCACGCGCACTACGCCAATTTCTCCGACTGGGATACCTATCGCACGCAAACGCCACTGATGGCGCTGCTGGTGCCGCATGAGATGAGCGACATGGTGCAGAGCCTCGTCGACGACGCGCGCCAAGGCGGCGCGCTGCCGCGCTGGCCGCTCGCCAACGACTACACCGGCGTCATGGCCGGCGATTCCGAAGATCCCCTCATCGCGGGGGCGTATGCCTTCGGCGCACGCGACTTCGACCGCGCGGCCGCGCTCGCTGCGATGGTGCGCGGGGCAACGACGCCACCCGACCCGCAGCGCGGCGGCTGGTTCGTCGAGCGGCCGGGTCTCGATGAGTATCTCCGACAAGGCTACGTCGTCAACGTGCACACGACATCGGTCTCGCCGGTGCCCAACGGTGCGTCGGAGACGCTCGAATACGCGCTCGACGATTTTTCGATCGCGCGCTTCGCCCGCACGCTCGGCGATACGTCGACCTATGCGACGTTCATGCAGCGCTCGCAGAACTGGTCGCGGCTCTTCGATCGCGATGCGGGGCTCGTGTTGCCGCGCGACGCCGACGGCGCGTTCATCCACGCGGCGATCACGCCCAACGGCCAAAGCGGTTTCCAAGAAGGCAACGCGTGGCAATATACGTGGATGGTGCCGCAGAATCTCGGCGGCCTCGTCGAGGCGCTCGGCGGCCGGCAGGCGACCGTCGCGAAGCTCGATCGCTTCTTCACGCAACTCAACGCCGGCCAGTCGGCGCCGTATGCGTGGTTCGGCAACGAGCCGAGCATCGGCAGCCCGTGGGTGTATCTCTACGCCGGCGCGCCGGCCGGTGAGGAGCGGGTCGTTCGCCGCGTGATGCGCTCGCTGTACCGCGACACGCCCGACGGCATTCCGGGGAACGACGATCTCGGCACGATGAGCGCCTGGTACGTCTGGAACGCGCTCGGCCTCTATCCGGTCAATCCGTCGGTGCCGCTCGTGCTCATCGGCAGTCCGCTCTTCTCGCATGCCGTGCTCACCTCCGAAGACGGCCGGCGCATCATCATCGATGCGCCGCATGCCGGCGACGATCGTCCGTACGTGCACGGCCTGCGCGTCAACGGACGACCGACCACGCGCAGTTGGGTCGATCTGCCGCGCAGCGGGACGCTAACACTCGATTTCTCGCTCGGCACGACGCCGAGTGCGCGCTGGGGCGTTGCTCCGGCCGACGTGCCTCCGTCCTACGGCGACGGTCCGCTCGTGCTCCCGCCGGCGACGTCGGCTGCGTTCGTGCCGCCGCCGCCGGTCACGATCGAGGCCGGCGGGGCCACGACGGTTCCCATCGGCGTCACCGCTGCTCGCGAATCGATCACCTGGACCGCCACGGGACCGCAACCGGTCGCGATCGCGCCCGCGCACGGAACGCTCTCCGGCTCGAATCCCGGCACACCGCAGACGGTGCTCGTGAGCGCCGCTCCGACGACACCGCCGGGGCTCTACGATCTCACCATCACGGGGCGCGCGGCGAACGGTGCGCTCCTCGCGAGCGTGCCGCTCGTCGTGCGCGTGACGCACGGCGACGAAGCAGCGCCGCTCGGCTACATCGCCAACTTCGTCGACGGCACCGTGACCGCGATCGATCCGCGGACGCGCGCCTTCAGCACGCCGATCGTCGTCGGCCGTTCGCCGGGCGGACTCGGCCTGAGCCCCGACGGACGGCGCGTCTACATCGCCAATCAGGGCAGCGCAAACGTGAGCGTGATCGATACGGCGAGCAACGCGGTCATCGCGACGATCGGGGTCGGCACGACGCCGGCCGGCATTCGCGTCGCGCCCGACGGTCGCACCGTCTGGGTTGCGAACTACAGCGACGGCACGGCGCAAGCGATCGACGTCGCGACCAACGTCGCGAGCGCGCCGATCCGCGTCGGACCCGGACCCGAGGAAGTCGCGATCTCGCCCGACTCGCGCACGGTCTACGTCGTCAACAACGGCAACAACACCGTCACGCCGATCGATGCACGCACGCGCACCGCGGGAACACCGATCCCCGTCGGCCGGCGGCCGCTCGGCATCGCAATCGCACCGGACGGCAGCACGCTCTATGTCAGCAACATGGAAGGCAATTCCGTCACGGTCGTGCGGACGGTGGATGGAACGACCGTGACGACGATTCCGGTCGGGAAGACGCCGCAAGGGCTGAGCGTCTCGCCCGACGGCGCGCTCGTCTACGTGACGAATTCGGCCTCGTCGAGCGTAACGCCGATCGATACGAAAACGCTGCGAGCCGGTGCGCCGATCCCCGTCGGCGACGGGCCCTTCGACGTCGCCTTCACCGCAGACGGCAAGACCGCGTATGTCGTCGATACGGCCGACAACGATTGGCTTGCGATCGACGTCGCAACGTCGACCGTCACGGCGCGGATCGCGGCCGGCAGCTTTCCGATCGCGATCGCGCTCCCGGCTTCAGCGCCGCAGCGTTAGCGTCGTCGGCGCGCTGGCGCGTCCGCCGGCGATGACCGCGATCGCACGAACGTGAATGACCGGGATCGTGCTGAGATCGAACGGTACCGGCGTCACGTACGGATGCGAGGCGGACGTCGGCACGGTGCCGTCGGTCGTGTAATAGATCGTCGCGCCCGGGACCTCGTCGGCGATCGCAATCGTTCCGCGCGTCTGGACGACGCGTAACTCGGTCTCGTTGACGCTGCGGTGAACGCTCTCGGGGAACGTGTTTGCCGCGTCTTCGACGCGCAGGGTCGGATCGGGGATGCGGAACGCCAGATGCTGTTCTTCGAACCAGGCGTATTGCGGCGCACAGCGCCGCACGAAATCCGACCAGACGCGATCCGCAGCCGGCGTCCAGCCGTCTTCGGCTACGGCGAGCTCGCGCGGCAGCAGCATGTAGAACAACTGGTTCTCGGTGGGAATGCGCTCGGTCCAAAGGTTCCCTTGCACGCCGAGGATATGGGTCGCATCCGCCGGCGCGAGCTCCGCGGGCGTCGGATCGAAATCGTAGATCATCTGCGGCGTCGAGAGGCCGTCGATCGCGACGGGTTCGTAATCGGTGTCGCCTTGCGCCCAGTCGAGATAGAGCGGACCGTCGGGCGTCATCACCACATCGTTCCCGCGCCGCGCGGCAACGATGCCGCCGCTCGTTCCGCGCCAGGACATCACGGTCGCGCTACGCGACACGCCGCCGTCGAGGATCTCGTCCCACCCGATCATCTTGCGTCCGTGCGCCGCGAGAAAGCGCTCGATCCGGCGCGTGAAATAGCCTTGGACCTCGGGATACGTGCGCAGATGCTCGCGCTTCATCAACCCGTGCACGAAGGCACTCTTTTGCCACGCATCGGTTGGAACTTCATCGCCGCCGATGTGGATGTACGAACCCGGAAAGAGCGTCATGACGTCGGCGAGCACGTCGGTGACGAACGTGAACGTGCGTTCGGTCGGGCAAAAGATGTCGGTACTCACGCCCCACGTTTCGCGGACGTGAAACGGACCCGGGCTGCATCCGAGCCAGGGATAGGCCGTAAGGGCGGCCACCGCGTGGCCCGGCATCTCGATCTCGGGGACGATCGTAATGTGTCGTGCCTGCGCGTATGCGACGATGTCGCGGATCTGCGCGCGCGTGTACGCGCCGCAGTAACGGTGCGGATCGATGACATCCGGATCGTTGCCGACTTCGGAACCGGCGCGACAGCCACCGATGCGCGTGAGGTCGGGGTAACGCGCGATCGGGATACGCCAGCCCTGATCGTCGGTGAGATGCCAGTGGAACGTGTTGAGTTTGTAGTGCGCCGCAACATCGATATAGCGCTTCACGACATCGGTCCCGAAAAAGTGTCGCGAGACATCGAGGTGGATGCCGCGCCACGGATAGGCGGGCCAATCAAGGATCTCGACGCCGGGAATGTCACTCGACGCCGCGGCGGCGGGCACGATCTGCTCGAACGTCTGCACGCCGTAGAAAAGCCCGGCCGCCGTATTCGCCGAGATGACGATGCCGCTCGCATCGACACGCAGCCGGTACCCCTCGAGGCCGATCCGCGGGATGTTGCTCGCGATCGAGAGATGAATCGCCGCGCTGCTCCCAGCACTCGTCACCACATCGGCCGAGATGCCACGCGTTTGGAGAAATTTCACCAAGACGTCCGCGACGGATCGTTCGTCGGCGGTTTGCGCGAGGATCCCCGGCCGGCTGGGAAGACGGAATTTTGCGTCGCTGGCCGTTGCTTCACGCGGCTTCGGGACGATACTCGGTACCGCCGCGGCGGCGCCGTCGATTGCGGTGCGTGCAGACACCGGAACGGAAACGTTCACGATCATGAATGCATTCAGAATCATGAAGA